>Ga0209536_100003251_pt1 | contig 26152 bp, 26 predicted proteins | sample DeeMarSeWOR28_12_FD_187461 | JGI IMG/M metagenome (GOLD analysis project Ga0209536, IMG submission 187461) | Marine sediment microbial communities from White Oak River estuary, North Carolina - WOR-2-8_12 (SPAdes) (version 2) | ecosystem: Environmental > Aquatic > Marine > Intertidal zone >...
TCGGTGCTGGTCTGGCTGGCGGTCGCGAATTCCGGTCAGCGTTATCTGATATCGGCCAACAGCAGTGACCCGATTGCGGATGCCCTGCAGGCCGCAGCCCGACAGCGCGGGTTGCCGCTCATCTTCCCGCTTCAGGATCTGCAGGATCAGTCCAGGATCCGGTTCGTCGACGTCTGGGGCGGCTTCCAGCAGCAGATTGTCGCCGCCTCCCGGCGCTACCCGGCATCGGCGGTGCTGTCTGGGCGCCTCGAGAAACGGGCGGGCAGTCTCTGGATCGGCCGCTGGACGCTGGAATTCGGTGACAAGCATAGCGGCTGGGAAACAGATGGCCAGACGCCGGGCGAGGCCGTTTCGCTTGCGATCGACGAGGTGGCGAACCGCATGGCGGCGCAGCTCGCGGTTCGCAGCACCTCTGGTGGCTCGGCGCCTGTCCACATCACGGTGGAAGGGGTGAGCTCTCTCTCTGACTATGCACGTGCCAGCCGTTATCTGGCGTCACTGACGGTTGTCCGCGACGTAGCCGTGAGCGCTATTAGCGGGGATCAGGTGGACTTCAGCATCGATCTCCGGAGCGATGCCTACGCGCTGGATCGCGCGGTGGCTGTCGGGCGGGTGCTGCGTCCCTTGTCAACCGAGCCTGAGCGGGTGTACCAGCTGTTGCCGTGACGCGCAGTGACATTCCCAATCTGATTACGGTCCTGCGCATCCTGCTGGTGCCGCCTATCGTTTATCTCATCTACGAGGGAGCGTTTGACATCGCCTTGCTCCTGTTTCTCGGGGCGGGCATTTCGGATGCGCTGGACGGCTTCCTCGCCAAACATTATGGCTGGAGCAGCCGGCTGGGCGGCCTGCTGGATCCCATCGCGGACAAGGCGCTGCTCGTGTCGAGCTACGTGGTCCTGGCCTGGGCGCAGCTTATCCCCGTGTGGCTGGTGGTTACCGTGATACTGCGCGACCTGATCATCCTGGCCGGTGCGATCACCTATCACTTCCGGATCGAGGCGCTCAGTGCCACCCCCAGCGTGATCAGCAAGCTCAACACATTGAGCCAGATCCTGTTGGTCGTGGCGGTGATATTCAGCGAAGGGTTCAGGGCCTTGCCGCCTGAATGGCTTGAATTCCTCGTGTATATGGTGCTGGCGACGACACTGCTCAGTGGTGTCGATTATGTATGGACCTGGGGCTGGAGGGCCTGGAACAAGAAGCGCGGCAGCGGGCGGTTTCCCTAGGAGCCTGTCGGACTTAGGGGTTCGTAACGAGGCAGGTGGGAGAGTGAGCGCAAAGCCTCACGGTTTCGAGGTGCATAGTGGGCTCTACGCAACGAGAAAGCGGGAGGCTTTGGGCCGCTCTCCCACCGCCGCAGTAGAATCAGCCTAAGTCCGACAGGCTTCTAGTGCTTTTTCAATCTGATGATGACGGATATTATGGCCACGGAATCCACAGAAGAACACGGAAAGAACAAACACTCATCAGCATTTTTTCCATGTCCTTCCGTGGATTACGTGGCTAGTAAAAAATCTCGCGCTCAGCTTAATTTGTCAGCATCCGTTCTCATCAAGATGAAAGAGTGATCGCAGGCTGTTGAAAAACCCTCATGCGGCACAATCCCGGGGCACAAAGCGGCGCGAAATGGCGGGGCCGCGAAGCGGCAAACTGGCGTGGACACTGCGCTCGGTGCGCTTTGACTCGCGGCAAACTGGCCACCGTCGCCATGCTTGGGTCAGCGTTAACAGGCCCTAACCGTGTCTGACCAGCTGCCCCTGGCCCTCACGCTGCCCGACAGTGCGCGTTTCGGGAATTTTGTCGCCGGGCCAAATGACGAGCTGGTGCGTGCCGCGCATGCCATGGCATCGACCGGAGGCGATTCGTCGCTTTACCTGTGGGGTGGCCCCGGGCTGGGTAAGACGCATCTGTTACAGGCCGCCTGCCGGGAATCCGGCGATCACTGCCTGGCGAGTGCCTACCTTTCGCTGCGGCAATCGCGCGAGCCTGGACCGGCGATTCTGCAGGGCTTCGAGCAGCTGGACCTGCTGTGTGTCGACGACTGGGAAGCCATCGGCGGCGAAAGGCCATGGGAGCAGGCCCTGTTTGACCTTTTCAACCGTATGCGTGATTGCGGCCGACGCCTGCTCATGGCGGGAAGCTCGCCGCCGGAGGGGCTGGGACTGCAACTTCCGGACCTGGTATCCCGCCTGGGGTGGGGGCTCGTCTACGCTGTCCAGCCACTGGACGATGCAGGGCGGCTGCAGGTTCTGCAGTTACGGGCACAGGGACGGGGGTTCGAACTGCCGGATGAGACCGGCGCCTATCTGTTACGGCGCTATCCCAGGGACCTGCCCGCCCTGTGTGGCCTGCTCGAGCGTCTCGATCAGGCATCGCTGGTGGCCCAGAGGAGGCTGACGATCCCCTTTGTAAAGGCGGTCCTCGGCAGCTATTCCGGCTAGACGCCTGTCGACGTCGCCTTGCGCGCGCCCAGGCTGCGCACATAGCCAATGGCCGCAATGAGCCAGGTCAGGGCAAACAGGATTTCGAGTCCGGCATAGAACCGATCGTCCGGCGTACCGTAGGCCTCGACGATGCCGTGGGTGAGGTAAGCCAGCGCGAGGAACAGGCTCCACTGGTAGGTATAGCGCCGCCCATGCAACAGCCCGCGTAAGGGCAGCAGTAACGGAGTTCCCAGAACCAGCAGCACGAAGAAAGTCGGGAGACCGGAGGATGGCGACAGCCAGCCGTACCACACGATAAGCAGTGCGAACAAGGCAAAGTAGCCGCCCAGCGTCATGCCGCGCCAGGCCGCGGCCGGGATGGTCACGCTGCCGGGTCGGTCGGTTGCAGCTGGTGCACCGTTCGTGCAAGCCGTCGCCCCAGAGCCAGGCACAGGTTTCGCTCGGTTTCACTCAGGGGACGTTTGCTGTCGGTTCCCGCCAGATGGCTGGGTCCGTAGGGCGTGCCGCCGGTTTCGGTTGTCAGCAGCTCCGTCTCGCTGTAGGGCAGCCCCAGGATCAGCATGCCGTGGTGCAGCAGGGGCAGCATCATGGACACCAGCGTGGTTTCCTGGCCGCCATGCAGACTGGAGGTGGAGGTGAATACGGCAGCCGGTTTGCCAATCAACGCGCCCTCGATCCAGATCCCGCTGGTCGAATCCAGGAAGTACTTGAGCGGCGCCGCCATATTGCCGAAGCGTGTCGGACTGCCCAGCGCCAGGCCGGAGCACTCGCGCAGATCATCCTGGGTGGCGTAGGGTGCACCGCTGTCGGGGATGCTGTCCTCAACGGCCTCACACACGGTGGATACCCTGGGGACGGTTCGCAGTCGTGCCGTCATGCCCGGGACTTCCCCGATGCCGCGTGCGACCAGCCGCGCCATCTCCGCTGTGGCGCCCCGATGACTGTAGTAAAGAACCAGTACCTCTGCCATTTACAGGATCTCCAACACGCTTTCCGGCGGACGGCCCAATGCCGCCTTGCCCTTTGTCAGCACGATCGGTCGTTCGATCAGTCTGGGATGATCGATCATCGCCTGGATGAGTGCCTCCCGATCGAGCGAGAGATCATCCAGACCCGCCTCCTTGTATTCGGCTTCCTTCTTGCGCATCAGATCGCGCGGTTCCATCGCCAGCAATTTCAGGATCTGGTTGAGCTCTTCGGCGTCGGGCGGCGTTTCCAGATAGTCGATGATGGTCGGTTCGATGCCGCGCGTCTGTAACAACTGCAAGGTCTGTCGCGACTTTGAACACCGCGGGTTGTGGTAGATTCTAAGGTCTCGGGTCATTTTGCCTGTCCTGTTTGCACCTGCACGGAGGGGTCCGGCGGGCCTCGGCCCGGTCGGATTTGCAGCCACAGGCTATGCTATGTGCTGTGCCGCGTCCAGGCAAGGCGCTCCGCGCGGATCTGCGAACTAAGCCAATGACTTCAATTGACATTTCATTCAGGCGAGTGGTAGGGTCTAAAGCCTGTTGCTGACGGGGCAGGCGCGCCGAGGGGTGCGGGCTCGCGGCTTCATGCGTTCGGTATGAGTGGAGATGTAACAGTATGGAATTTGCCGGTTCTTGCAGGTCTTCTCTCCTGGCGGTACTGCTGGTTGTCCTGGCGGCGGGCTGCGCGACACAACCGTCGCAGGACGCTGCGCCAGACGCTGCAGTGGTACAGGCCTTCAGTGAGGGAGTAACACAGTCGCTCAGCAACGCGCGCGCCGCCATTCAGGAGGCAAATGCCAACCAGTGGATCTGGCGTGACACGGAACAATTCCTGGAGGAGGCCGAAGCCGCGGCGCAGAAGGGTGACGAATTGCTGGCTATCAAGCTGGCCAACAAGGCGCGCGCTCAGGCCGAGCTGGCAGCGAACCAGTATTATCTGGAGAATGCCAAGTTCATGCTGGAGCGGGCCCAGGGATTCCCTGAGCTAACCGCTGCTCAGAAGCAGACGCTGACGGTTGTGGCGGCGACGATCCGGCAGGCGGAGGGCAAGAAGGCCTATGACCTTCTGCGTGACCTGGATGCCGAGATGCAGACCCGGTCATACTCCGAATGAACGGCCGGGTGGTGAGCACCTGTGGTGACTCGGCGCGCGCCGGAGTCTTTCCTCAGATACCGCCAGGCGTATCCAGGGTGTAAGCGAAGCGTTCGAACGCCGGGCTCTTTTCGAGCAGGCGGTCGGCGCGCACCATGATGCTTTCCTGACCCCGGATGAGTTCCAGCGACCGCTTCTCCGCGTAGGTTCCGCGCGGCGCAATGAGCGTATGTAGGATCTGGCTGGCGTGCTGCAGATCCGTGCGCAGGGCTGGCTGGACGTGATTGTTGCTTCCCCGCACCGCGCGTACCGCACAGGGCTTCACGTGCCGGCCAACATATTGGATGCCAGTATTCGTGGAATGGTCCGATGCCTGAACGAGCCAGCGGATAATGCCGATAATCCATTCCCGGGCGCTTGTGTCCTGCGCCCCCTCCAGTTTGATGGCGATGAGCTGACCTACTCGCAGGCGGCCGGCTTCGTGCGCCGGCAGGCTCAGAGATAAGCCGCCGGCACTGCGGTTGCGCGCGGTTGACAGGGTCGTGTGAACGCGTTGTGGCGTCTGGCTGGCCTGGAATGCGCTGACCGCCGAAAAATCGATGTGATCCTCTTCTGCCGGCTCGGCGTAGTCCGTGGCATCGAATGCGCGGCCGTGGTTCAGTGCCCGGTAGGCCGCTGGCAGACCTGTCAGCAGATGGATGCGCTGGTTGCTCGGGAACCGCTGTGTCCGGCGGTCTGTGGGGTGCAGCCACTGGCTGCAGAGCCGGGTGATAATCTGTGCACCATCTACGCTGCTGAGCCGATCCGAAAAGCCCACGGTGTCTGGCCGGGCGCCGGAAAGCAACTGTTCAGCCTGAGCCTGCAGGGCGCGAATGAGTTGCCGGGCATCGAGCCAGTGGCAACCCGCGGGTGCCCCGGAGCCTGCCGTGATCGACGACGTTTCGGCGTCGGGTGGCAGCATGAAGACGCCGGGTGTCTCCGCATCGGCGGGGGAGGTGGTGACGCTCGCTGCACTGGCATGTTTGCCCAGGCAGGCGAAGGCTTCCCAAACGCTGCCGGGTGGCAGGCGGTAGGGATCGCCAAGGCGCAGCAGCACGATCTGTTTGTAGATATCGCCGGCATGACCTCCGGCAAGTCGGTCATCGAGATGATCACCCCGGCGGGCCGCGGGGAGGTTGTCTCCGGCGAGACGGAACAGGCCGTTGATTTCGGACCAGACCGCTGGGTCGCCGGGACGGTAGGCCTGATAGTCACATACCAGCTGCAGACTGAGGAAGCGCAGGGCGTTCTCGATCCCGGCTGCCAGGTGCTTTGGCCGGCTCCAGGGCCGCTGCGTTGCGAGGCTGTCCTTGACAACGAACTTGTAGCCAAAGGCCATTTGCGCAGTCAGCAGGCGCAGCGCCTGGTACGCGTCGGCCTCTGGCGACCCGCTCAACCAGTCGTGCAGGCGCACGTAGGCGCTGCGGAATGCAGCCATGAGTGCCATGCGGTGGACCGGCGCCAGGTGCTGGTCATTGATATCCTGCAGGCGTTCAGCGATGCGACGCGCACTGTGCAGGATTTCGGTATATGGCAAGGTATCCAGCCAGGCGCACAGCGTTGCCGGCCGGGTATCTACGCCAGGGATGCCCTCCTGAGTTGGCAGGTTCAGTTCCATTGCAGCCGTTGCTGGTCCGTCTCCGGTCTGTCTCGTGTCTGCTGCAGGCTTTGCTGCGCCTGCAGCGGTGCGTCTCCACTGTATGGCGACCGTTGGCACCGGAGGTTAAAACCCCTCTACTAGGAGCCTGTCCGACTTAAGCTGGTTCTACTGCGGCGGTGGGAGAGCGGCCCAAAGCCTCCCACCGGTTTCGTCACGAACGCCTGAGTCCGACAGGCTCCTGGCCACCGGGAAACTTTAGTGCCGTTTGCGCGTCTCTTAAGGGTGAAACCCTGCAGACCCAGGTCGGGTGGTCGGTCAGATGGCGGCTGCCACGCTTGCGCGTCGCCCCGCGCCAATGGCATGGTATGTCAGCCGTGACGCGCGGCAAGGAGGTGATGTTTGTGGCTAATCGTCTGTTATTAATGGTGTTTGTGTTGTTCGCGATGCCCCTCGCTGCCGAGCCTGTCGATTTCAGTCTGCAGGATCTGAACGGCAGCATGCAGTCGCTGTCGGATTACCGGGGAAAGTGGGTCATCGTCAATTTCTGGGCAACCTGGTGCCCGCCCTGCCTGGAGGAGATTCCGGATCTCGTCCATTTCCATGACGCCCGCAAGGACAAGGACGCCGTGGTGATCGGCATCAATTTCGAGGACGCCACGCCCGAGCAGCTGCGCGTCTTCGTCGATGATTACCTGATCAGCTACCCTATCCTGCTGAATCCGGAGCTCGGCCCACCGGCCCCCACCATGACGGTCGGCGGGTTGCCTACCACCTACATCATCTCGCCGGAGGGCGAACTCGTTGCACGGCAGCTCGGCCCGATCACGGCGAAGATCATCGAGGATTATCTGGCCCAGAAGATCCAGACGCGTGCTTCCTCGTCGGCTGCCGGAGCCGAGGCGCGGGTCGATTAGTACCCGATGAAGGCCGTCTTTGGGGACTCCTTCGGAGATGACGAAGGGCTCGCGGCCGGAACGTCGCGTCCCCGGGAGTCGGGCGTGAGACTCGCGGCGCGCGTGCAGCCGGCGCCTGGCCGCTTCGAAGGGGCGACTCATGCCCTGGGTTGCAAGCGGGCGGGGGCGCTTGTGCCAACCCCCGGTTTCGCTTGCGGCCGACGGCAGTCGTAATCCGGACAACCGGCCGGCGGCGTACTCCCATGACGATATACTGTTACCGATGCTCGGTGAGCGGCCATGTCCAGGGTGTGTTCTTCCGTGCGAGCACACGGCGCATGGCGCAGGCGCTGGGCTTGACTGGTTACGCCCGGAATCTGCCCGACGGTCGCGTGGAGGTGGTCATGTGTGGAAAACCCGAGGCACTCGCGCAGATGCGCGACTGGTTATGGGTGGGGCCGGATGCGGCACGCGTCAGCGATGTCGTCTGTGAGCCGCTGCCGGGTGCGGAGTATGACGGCTTCATCCTGGGTTAGCTGGGATGGGGGCACTAATGATGGGGTTGCTATCGGACACCTCATTCCAGCAGCCATTCGCGCCCTTCTGCCTTGCCCGGTCATGGGTTCGGCAGACTACGGAACTGGTCTGGCGAAGGCCTGGAATCACCGGGCCTGACTGCCCACTGCCACCTCACCCTCGCGTTCCAGCAGCGAGACGAATCCATCGGGCTTTACACCCACCACGTCACACTTCAAGTAATCGAATACTCGCATAGCCCGGGTGCCCAGCAATACGGTCGGCAGGTCATCATGGGGACGCGCACCCATGATGACCAGGTCTATGTGCTTGTCATCGACCAGATCCACGATCGCAGTCGCGGGCGACCCCGCTACCATGTGAATCCGGTCATCATTCAATTCCACCTGATACTCCCTCAGCACACTCCCGCATTTCTGCATGAATGAGCCTTTCAAAGAGTCAATATAGGCGGCCAGGTCGGCACGCAGTTTCTTGCCCTTTTGACCTTTGTCCCCGTAAAGGGGCATGGCATGCACATGGTGCAATTCGCTCCCATTGGCCTCGGCGATGGTGGCGGCCGTGCGCAGCACCTTGACGTCCAGGGCATCGCAGGCAACATCGTTTTGCGCGCCACCGAGAGTGGCGAGCACGCGCTTGGGACGCCTGCCAGTCTTTCCCTTGGAAATCCAGAGTGTGCATGGACAGTGCTGTAGCAGGTCCCTGGATGGGCATTCCAGTAACATCCTGCTCATCTTGTGGTTGCGTTGCTGGGTGATCATGACGAGGTCCTGTTTGTTCTTCATGACCTCGCGTGCGACCTCCAGGAATGTCCTGCCCCAGCGGAGTTCCGATGCCACCCGTTCCAGACCCTGTTCCTTGGCGTGCGCGGCCATCTCGTCGAGGACTGTCTGCCTTTCCTCGATGATTCGCTTCTTTAACTTGTCGGGATTGCGTACGTTCCACCACTCCGACGTATCCTCCGGATAGTCGCTTATCACATGGAACAGCTTGACTGCAGCCTGATGCTTTCTGGCGAGCTGTATGGCCTGCTCAAGCATTTCGAGATTCCCTGAGCTTGTTCCGACACAAACCAGGATACTATTGAACTGACTCATATAGGTCTCTTCCTTTCGTTGCAGGTGAATGCCGGCAGGGACCGCTTGCCAACAGCACAATGGTGTTAGATTTGCTAACGATCTCCCGTACCCCCACGTGATTATTCGAAGATGTCGGCGGTAATGTTGTCGAACCAGCTCCTGGCATAGGTGGCCTCCATTTTTCGCTCCCACACGGATGCGTCCAACGGCGACGTCCCTCCGGCGCCTTCAACGGCAACGATCTCGCCATTTTCGAGGCGATAGACAGCAGCCACCGAGATGCCGTAATCGGGTGCAATGATGCTGTAGCAGGTGTTGATGTAGGAAGGCAGGGGGGGGGCAGCTCCATCTATCAGCGCGCCGATGGCGGCTGCGCACACCTTGGCCTGGCTATTGGCAGAATACCCTGACTTGGGCATCTTTCCGGCAATACACGCATCACCGATCACATGCACATTCTCGCGGATCTTGGATTCGAAGGTCTGCTGATCGATGGGGCACCAGCCCTGGCCGTCCGTCAGGCCTGCTTCCTCGGCAATGTGGCCGGCCTTCTGCGGCGGGATCACGTTCACGACATCACCCTTGTGTACCTCAAACTCGGTGTACAAAGTGCGCTTTTCCGCGTCTACCGCTAAAACCCTGCCGTCCGCCGAGGCGGGTATCCAGTTGATCATGCCCGGGTAATACCGTTCCCAGCCCTCCTCGAACAAGGCTTGTTTGGCGAAGCTGTCCTTTGAATCGAGAATAATAATCTTGGACCGCCCCTTGCCATGCTGCTTCAGATAGTGCGCGATCAGGGCCGCCCGCTCGTAGGGGCCGGGAGGACACTTATAGGGATTGGGCGGCGCCGCGATGTAGATCTTCCCGCCGTCGGGCATGGCCTCGAGTTGCCTGCGCAACAATAGGGTTTGTTCCCCGGCATACCACGCGTGGGGACACAGTTGTGCTGCAGCATCATCGTAGCCCTCGATTTCATTCCATTTAAAAGTGACGCCTGGGGCGACGATAAGGCGATCAAAGCCGTATTCCTGCCCGCTGCGCGTGAACGCGACCCGCCGGATGGGGTCAATTTGGGTCACTTCATCGTGGACCACGCTGACGCCATAAAAGGCGGTCAGCGGCTCATAACCGAAAGACAGGCTCGCGAGGGTGCGTTCTCCCGCGAGCACCTCGTTACTGAGCGCGCAGGATATGAACTTCTGGTCTTTTTCGATCAGGATAACCTCGATACGCGGATCTGCCAGGCGCAGATACTTCGCTGCCGTGGCGCCCCCATAGCCGCCTCCGACCACGACTACGCGTGCCTTATATGCGCCCGGGGAGGTCACCGGGAAACCCAGTAGTCCTGTTGCTGCCGCGCCTCCCAGAAGGGCAAGGAAGTTCCTGCGGGACAGTGTGTTCATGATGGGATCTCCTCAGCGCTGGCTGGCATAGAAACTCGCGAGCGCCCTGAGTTCATCCTCATCCAGCTGGCTGATCGCGATACTCATGAACAGATGCGGCATCCTGCGCTCCCGCAGCAAGTATTCCTCGAGCACGATCTCCAGATAGCCGCGCCACTGGCCAGCCAGCCGCGGTACCGTGTCATCCTGAAAGCGGCCGTTGTCCTTATGGCAGGCACTGCACCCGTCGCGATGGATCCGCTTGCCACTCTTCACCAGTTTCGGGTCCAGTTCCTGGTGGGGCGAGATCCATACCTGCGAGGCAAAGAAGGCTGCCAGCGCGTCGATCTCTGCGTCGTCGTAACCGCTTGCCACACGCCCCATAATCGTCGACGGTCTTTTCCCGCTTTTGTAGTCGCGCAGGGTCTGCCTGAGATACGCCTCGGGGAGCCCCGCTATGATCGGCATGGGGCTGGCACTGTGTCCGCGGGTTCCGTGACAGCCGGCACAGGCATCGCCCAGCATCCGATGGCTTGGCTGCGCGCAGACCGTCGGCAGGTTAAGCAGCCCCAGCGTCAAGACCAGTGACCAAAGTCTGCGCGATCTCATGGTCGTTCCTCAAACACGATGTTTTCCTGTCGGCATAGTCTTTAATCCTTATGCGCTGTCAGCCCAGGGCGGCGGGTCGCTATTCCGTGTCGGGTGCATCCCCGAGTACCGGGATCAACCGGCTGATGATGTAAAACACCACGAAGGGAGCGCTCAATATGATGACGGCGGGGACCACCCCCTCGCGTGCCAGGAACTCGAAATGAAACTCCGTGAAGCCGCGGTCGGATTTGGATATGAGCTGTCCGCCCACGACCACATTAAAACGCATGAACAGCACCTGCAGAACCAGCAGGAGGCTGGCCAGATTGGCCAGATAGAGCAGCCCCTTGCCCCACGGTTTGAAGATGGTGATATAGCCCAGGGTCAGGAACGGCACGACGGAGAGGACGAGGACCTGCCCAATGACGAAGGTATCGTAGAGGGGCCCCGACAGCAGCGGCCCGATGACCGACCAGTGATGACCATGCTCGTAGGCGACGTAGACGATCTCAAGACCTTCCAGGAAAAAATCGATAATGAAAAATCCCCAGAGAAACCCCATCAGTTTCTGGATCATCGGGAAATCGTAGGCTTGCCGGGTCCTCCAGCGGATGAAGGCGTACATCAGCATCAGCATGGCGATGCCGCTGACGATGGCCGACATCAGGAAAATGATCGGCTGCAGTGGCGTCGCCCACCAGGCATTGGCCTTGACTGACCCGAAGATGAAGCCCACGTAACCATGCAGAAAACACGCCCAGGGTATGCCGATCGCGGCGAGAAAGGTGGTGAGTTTGTGGTCGACCCGGGCTGACTCGGGCGTGTAGTCCATGACACCGAGAGTCAGAATCTTCCAGACCCTACCGGGGATTCCTTGTGTCTCTTGGGCCTTCTGGATGAAATACTCGCGGTAGACCAGCCACAGCTCAATCATCAGCAGAATCATGTAGCTGCTATAGACGTAGCCGAATACACTCATGGCCGAGGTGGTATGCGGCGTGAAGAAGATATTCAGGGCACGGAACGGCTGTCCGAGATGGAACAACAATGGCACTGCGGCGAAAAGACCAAAGCTGAATGCGGCTACCAGCGCAAAGCGGGCGATATTCTCAAATGCCCTGATCTGGAAAACGTGGTAGAGAGACGAAACCACAAACGCGCCCGCCACCAGTCCCGTGATATAGGGGTAGATGACGATCATCAGGGACCAGTGGATCTCTGCCTCGTTGGGGAAAAAGAAATTGACCAGGGATTCGTTCGGCAGCATGTCACACCACCACTCTGGGCAGGCCGAGGTACAGGCACATGGACGCCGTGTGTGCCTCCGGCTTGAGAACATCCCAGTTATCTTCCTGGAGCACCCTGGCCACCTGGCTGTCCGGGTCGTTGAGATCGCCAAACATCCGCGCCTGGGTCGGGCACACCGTGACACAGGCGGGAAGCTTGCCCTGGGACACGCGGTGGTAACACCAGGTGCATTTATCCGCGATGTGTTTTTCGCGATTGATGAATCTCACGCCGTACGGACAGGCCTGGACACAGTAGCTACAGCCGATGCAGTGCTCCGGGTCAACCAGGACAAAACCTTCCGGGGAACGGAAGGTCGCACCCACGGGGCAGACCTGGATGCAGGGGGCTTCGGCGCAGTGGTTACATAATTTCGGGACAAAAAATGAGTTGATGGCCTCGCTGGCGAGTGCCTCATCGACCTCATCGAAGCCGTGCATCCCGCCCTGGGGTGAATCCACATGGACGCCATCGGGTGTTACGACATAACGCTCTATCCAGGTGCGGTATTGTCCCTCGGGTACCTCGTTCTCGATACTGCAGGCCCGGACACATTGTCCGCAACCGATACAGCGGCTGATATCGACCACAAAGGCGTAATCATGGCCTGCCGCCTGCGTCGTTTCATTTGCGCCTTTCAGGGCAGCCATGACCGGCTGTCGGTAAACCATAAATACACCCGCGGCCGCACTCCCTGCCAGGAGCCTCTGCAGGAACACCCGTCTCGCGTTTGGGGTCTGGGTCGTCATCGTGTCACCTCGCTAAGCGCATGCGGTTGCTCTGCTGCAGCAGTCGCGGATGCTTCTTCAAGCGTGTGCCTGTCGCGTGGTGCGGCCATGTGGCGCGGTTCATGAGGGTCATGGCAATCACGGCAGGGCGTGGTTATTTCCACGTCGAAGTACCAGTGGCCGGTATTCTCGGCATTGAACTGAGGAAAGTTCTTTGGCCTGGAAAGCAGAGGGCCATGGCAGCCGAGGCACAGTGTGTTTTCGCGGTTGATCAGGGCCGAGGCGGCGCGCCTGCCGCCGCTGACGTGATCTGACAGTGGCCCATGACAGTTCTCACATGCAAGTCCGCTATGGTTGCCCTTCGCGAGCGCGTCGAGCCGCTCTTTATGTCTTGCCATCCGCTGTTGTTCATGACAGCCGGAGCCGGCGCATGCCTCGTTGCCGCCCATCCGCAGCGGCTGCAACTTCAGATCGTCAAGAGAATCCACTCGGTAGAATTTCTCATTATCCCAGCTGTCCGGTATGGCAAGGCTTCTGAGCGCAGCGAAACCGGCCGCGATGACCACCAGCACCACGACCAGACGGTAAATATGCGTCCTTGGCGAAACGTTCATGCGGCTACTCCCTTACGATTAAGGTGGAGCCCGTCCCTGCGCAGCGCTACGCCGTGGGCACGTCGCAACAAGGGCCTTGTGTTGATAAAAACGGCCTTGCTGATCGGTGCAGCTAGCCTGGGTGCACCGGGTGGGATCGTGCCTGCTCGCATGGTTGGTGTCGGGAATCCCGGTTGTTCACCGTTGCGTTTTTTACTCAGCGGCTTAAGACGACCCCCCGTTTCAGCGCTGGCTTTGCTTAGAACCTATCAGACCGGATGTTCCGTAATCTTGACCCTGAGCAAAAAACCGGCAAAAACACCGCGAGACTTCCTGAGCGGACGGTCTGTTGACTGGCAATAAGGACAGTGTGTTCCAGGAGCCTGTCCAGACGCACGAGATCCCGCCCGCGCCGGGAACGCCGTGAGAAATCCGGGCTAGAAGGGCCAGACCCGCGGCACGATCAGGACAGTCAGCACGCCGACGAGCAGGGTGAGTGGTGTTCCTATCCTGAGGTAGTCAGCGAATCGGTAGCCTCCTACGCCATAGACCATGAGGTTGGTCTGATATCCCATCGGTGTGGAGAAGCTGGCAGAGGCGGCAATCATGATCGTCACGACGAATGGCAACAGGCTGACATCAAGGGCCTTGCTGGTGGCCAGCGCGATTGGAAACATGAGCACGGCAGCCACGTTGTTGGTGATGAAAGAGCTCAGCAGGGCCGTGGCCAGGAAAATCATGACCAGTGCGGTCCAGGGTTCCCCATGACTGAGCCTGATCATGGATTCGGCGATGCTGGAAGCGGCACCGGTGGTCTGCAGCGCCGTCCCGATGCCGAACGAGGCGGCGATCACGATCAATATCTGCCAGTCCACCGCGCGCCGCGCAATGCGCCCCGTGGTGCATCGGGTCAGGATCATCATCCCGGCGGCGAGCATGGCTGCTTCCAGCATACTGAGCCACCCGGCCGTCGCGGTGATCACCATCAGGCCGAGGATGATGGATGCGATCCAGGCCCGTTCGTGACGCGGCGATGAGGAGTTCTCCAGGCGGCTGACGAGGTAGAAATCCCGCGAGTTGCGTTGCTGTTCCGTGAACGAGGGCCGCGCGTCCAGGAGCAGCGTGTCGCCAGGCCGCAGGATGATATCGCCGATTTTTTCGCGCAGGCGTTTTCCGTTTCGCGCCACGGCGATGACCGCCGCATTGTAATGATTTCGGAAGCGCCCCTCCCGGATATTTTTTCCGACCAGCGGACAGGTGTTGGAAACCACGGCTTCGGTCAGGACATGCAGGTGCCGGGGGGTGCCGAGTTTATCGACCTGGCTGGTGGCCGGTTTCAGCCCCCGGATTTTCTGCAGGTCGACGATCGATTCCACGATACCGGCGAAGATGAGTCGATCATTTCCCCGCAGATGCTCGGTGGGCGGGACCGCCGGCATGCTCTGCCCGTCGCGCTCAATTTCGGTCAGATACAACCCCGGCAACTGCCGCAATCCGGCGTCCTTGATGCTGCAGCCGTCAATAGGGCTGCCAGGTTCCACGAGCATCTCAACCGTGTATTCGCGGGCATCGCCAAAGCGCGTGACGGCGGGTGTGCGGTCGGGTAACAGGCGTCTGCCGGCAACCGCGACGTGGAGCAGGGTAAGCAGCACAATGGGGACGCCGATCCAGGCCAGGTCGAACATGCCGAGGGGCGGCGCATCGGTTTGTGAGACCAGCAAACCGTTCAGTACCAGATTCGTGCTGGTGCCGATAAGCGTGCAGGTTCCGCCCGCGATGGAGGCGTAACTAAGCGGGATAAGCAGCCGTGAAACGGAAAGCCGGTGGCGCTTGGCCCAGTCCTGGACGGCCGGCACGAACAGCGCGACCACGGGCGTGTTGTTCAGAAAGGCGCTGAGGGTGGCCGCCTGTGACATCAATTTGAGCTGCGCATGGCGTTCCGAGCGGGGCTGTCCCAGCACCCGGTGCACGATCCAGTCGAGACCGCCCGTATCGCGCACGCCGGCCACCACAATGAACAACACGGCTACCGTGACCATCCCCTCGTTGGCGAGGCCTTGCAGCGCTTGCTGCGGGGAGAGGATGTCGGTGACCAGCAGCAGTGTCAGGCCACCCGTCATCGTGACGTCGGGGGGCGCGCGGTTCCAGGCGAGGGCGCCGAAGCAGCCCGCTACCACCGCTAATGTAAACCATGCTTCCCAGCCCATCTGTTTCAGCGTTCCCTTGACAACGGTAGTGACACGCCGTATCGGCGGTCGCGGCCTGGTGTTGAATGTCACCGGACCATGAATTCCTTATCGGTTGGTTCGGGGCGTCCCTGTTGTTAATCGCTGTTGGTAAGCTCTTCAGCCACGCGCACGGCTAATTGCTTGTGGTCCAGCCCAGATTCGAGGGTGCAGCGTTCTCCTCGGGCGTCAACACGGTGTCAGTCGGTGGTCGACTGTCATCCGGCGCCGGATAGTCCAGGGTAAAATGCAGTCCGCGGCTTTCCTTGCGCAGTTGTGCCGAGCGGATGATGAGCATTGCCACCTGCACGAGGTTCCGCAATTCAATGAGGTCATTAGTCACGCGGAAGTGGCTGTAGTATTCAGAGATCTCGCGCTGCAGCAGTTCGGCACGGCGCTGGGCGCGCTCGAGGCGTTTGTTGGTGCGCGCGATGCCGACATAGTCCCACATGAAGCGGCGCAGCTCGTCCCAGTTGTGGCTGACAACCACTTCTTCATCCGAGTCCGTCACCCGTGATTCGTCCCAGGCGGGCACTTGCGGTGGCGGCGGCATCTGGGCCAGATTCGCCATTATGTCTTTGCCTGCGGCCTGCGCGAACACCAGACATTCGAGCAGCGAATTGCTGGCCATTCGGTTGGCGCCATGCAGACCGGTATGTGCTGTCTCGCCAATCGCATAGAGACCGGGAATGTCGGCGCGTCCTCGGAGGTCGGTCGCGATTCCGCCGCAGGTGTAGTGTGCTGCCGGCACGACAGGCAGAGGTTCGCGCGTCATATCCAGCCCCAATCCCAGGCAGCGCGCGTATACCGTCGGGAAGTGTTCCTTGATGAAGTCCGCCGGTTTGTGACTGATGTCCAGGTAGACGCAATCAATGCCTGAGCGCTTCATTTCATGGTCAATGGCGCGAGCGACGATATCGCGTGGTGCCAGTTCGGCGCGGGGATCGTAGCGGTCGAGAAAGCGTTCCCCGCTCGGCAACAGCAGGTGACCGCCTTCACCCCTGACCGCCTCGGTGATGAGGAAGGAGCGGGCGTGCGGGTGATACAGACAGGTCGGATGAAACTGGTTGAATTCCATGTTCACGACCCGGCAGCCGGCACGCCAGGCCATGGCAATACCGTCTCCGCTCGCCGTATCCGGGTTGCTGGTGTAGAGGTAGACCTTGCTGGCGCCACCCGTGGCCAGCACAATGCAACGCGCCCGAAACACATCGACCCTTGCATGTTTGAGGTCCAGCACGTACGCACCCAGGCATCGGTTGCCGGGTAGTCCCAGCTTCCTGTTGGTGATCAGGTCAATTGCGATATGTTCCTCGAAGAGGGCAACGTTGTTGTGGGCACGGACTGTCTCTGCCAGCGATGTTTCGATAGCCTGCCCGGTGGCATCCGCGGCATGGATGATACGGCGATGGCTGTGCCCGCCTTCACGGGTAAGGTGATAGGCAGAGCCTTCGGGACCCTTGTCATCCCGGGTGAAGGGCACGCCGTGGTCGATCAGCCAGCGGATCGCAGCGGGCCCGCGTTCGACCACAAAGCGCACCGCGTCGGGGTGGCAGAGTCCGGCCCCCGCGTCGAGTGTGTCCGCGACATGGGCCTCAATGCTGTCGTGCGGATCCAGTACGGCTGAAATGCCGCCCTGCGCGTAAAGACTGCTGCCCTCCGTCAGCGATCGCTTGGCGAGCACCGCGACGCGAACCTGATCAGCGAGTTCCAGCGCCAGACGCAGCCCGGCGGCGCCACTGCCAATAATGAGGATGTCATAATCGAAGGGCTGTTCCATTAGCTTGTGATCATGTTGCTTAGGCTGCAAAATCGGCAATTCAAGCACTTAACCTTACCTGATTCCACTGTTTCTGGCGAACTGTTCGGGTGCGTGCGGGGTCAACATGGGCGCGGGACCGGAACGGCCGCGATGACAAGCGAGGAACCGCATGAGTGAACGCGAGGCCGATCAGCGACTCGTTGAACGGGCGCAGAAAGGCGACAAGTCGGCTTTCGATGTGCTGGTCCTCAAGTATCAGTACCGGATCACCCAGCTGATCACACGTTACGTGCACAATCCGAGCGATGCTCTGGATGTCACTCAGGAGGCTTTTATCAAGGCGTACAGAGCGTTAGCGTCATTCCGCAGCGAATCGGCCTTCTACACCTGGCTGTACCGCATTGCCATCAATACCGCAAAAAACCATCTGGTGGCGCAGGGCCGGCGGCCGCCCGCCGATGATATTGATGCGCGGGATGCGGAACAATTTGAGGGTCACTCCGGTCTCAAGGAATACGATACTCCCGAGCACATGCTCATGAAGGACGAGATAGAGCGGGAAATTGCGACGGCGATCGAAAATCTTCCGGACGAGCTGCGAACCGCAATCACATTGCGCGAGCTGGATGGGCTGAGTTACGAGGAGATAGCCGAGGTCATGGGATGTCCGATCGGAACCGTGCGTTCGCGTATCTTTCGCGCCCGGGAGGCGATTGAGAATCGCTTACGTCCGTTGCTGGGCTAGGTGCAGGTCAGTGAAAGGAATTCAGGTGCCTGAGGACTTTTGACGGTTGCAGGGGTTAGCCACAATCAGCCACAAACAGTGGGAACGGGAAATTATGAGTGACAAACTGAAAGAGCAGGTATCGGCCTTTGTTGATGGTGAACTCTCGGCTGCCGAGCAGCGGTTGCTGTTGGCGAATCTTGGCCGTGATCCGGAATTGAAACGCAGCTGGAGGAATTTTCATCTCATCGGTGCGGCCTTGCGCGATCAGCTGCCGGAGTGCCTGGATGCCCACTTGGCAGAACGAGTGAGTACCGCGATCGCGCGAGACGCTGCGAGCGCGTCGGGGGGATCCCGCTCGTATCGGAACTGGCAAGGCCTGCTCAAGCCGGTGGCGGGGTTTGCCATTGCCGCCTCCGTTGCGGTCATTGCGGTGCTCGGCGTCCGGCACTTCGAACCGGGTGCGGGACAGGGGCCGGTCATTGCGACAGCGCCGGTGACAAGTCCGGAGCGCGGCTATGTACGCGTCGGCAGTGGTGACAGGGAAAGCCGCTCGACACGCACGGCAGACTATCTGAGCCGGTATCTGGTCAGTCACAACGAATATGCCGCCAGCAGCGGGATGCGGGGAATGTTGCCCTATGTCCGAATCGTCGGGTATGACAGCGGTAACTGAGGTGTCGAGAAGGCTCGCCCCCGCGTGGTTGCTGCTCCTGGCAATATCCAACCCGTCTTCCGCCCAGTCTGATGCCAATGGCCCGCGCACCTGGCTCGAGGAAATGTCTCAGGCAATGCAGAGTTTGAATTACGACGGAACCTTTGTCTATCTGCACGATGGCAAGCTCGAGACAATGCGGGTTATCCATCGTGCCGATCAGGACGGTGAACGTGAGCGGCTGATTGCGTTAACCGGTGTGCCGCGGGAAGTCCTTCGCGACGACAACTCGGTTACCTGTATCCTGCCTGACCAGAAAACCGTGATGGTAGACAAGAGTTTGCCACGCAAACCGTTTCCCGCCAGTCTGCCGCGGAATCTCGCGGCCTTGCAGTCAAACTACGAGTTCCGGATGGCGGGCGATGACCGGATCACCGGACGCGACGCGAAGATTATCGAGATTTACCCTCGGGACAAGTACCGTTACGGCTATCGCCTTTGGATAGAAAAGGCGTACAAGATACTGTTGAAATTCGACCTGATCGACCCGCACGGCAAGGCCCTCGAGCAGACCATGTTTACCCAGCTGGATCTGCCGGCACGGATTTCAGACAAGGCACTGGAAGCCGGCATCAGCGGCGAGGGCTATACCTGGCACGGGGACGTGCGACGCGCATCGTCCGATGCGACACCAGCGGATCGGACGAACTGGCAGCTCGGCTGGTTGCCACGAGGTTTCATGCTGACCCACCATAATCGTCATCAGATGCCCGTCAGGCGGGGCAGCGCCGAACACATGGTATATAGTGACGGCCTGGCGACGGTGTCTGTCTATTTTGAAAAGCTCTTGCCTGGCAAGGAAATTCTGCAGGGTGTCTCGAATATGGGCACGGTCAATGCCATGGGGGGCGTGGTGGACGGATTCCATGCCACGGTGGTCGGCGAAGTACCTGCGGTCACAGTCGAAGAGATTGGCAAGGGCATAAGCCTGCGTCGCTAACGGCCCGCGGGGAACCGGTGTGAGCAGCAACCAGGGATATCGAAACAGATGATAGAAGAGTTGGCCCAGGTTATGCGTGTCGAGGGTGAGTTTGCCTGGGTGGAGACCCGGCGCGCCTCCACCTGTGGCGGCTGCGCAGCAAACGCAGGCTGCGGAACGGCAGTGCTTGGCAGGGTGCTCGGGAAGCGGCGGATAGAGGTAAAGGCGCGTAATGTATCTGGTATTTCAGCGGGGGATCGTGTCGTCATAGGGGTCCGGGAACGTGCACTGGTGCGCGGATCACTGGTGGTCTACGCCGTTCCGCTGGTGGGGCTGCTGGGAGGCGCCGCTGTGGGTCAGGATCTGGCCGGCCGCTTGCTGGTCAGCAATGTAGAACTCGTCAGTATTGGCGCAGGCCTGCTGGGTCTGGTGGCCGGGCTCGCCTGGGTGTGGCGCTTTACCCGCCGAATCGCAGATGATACAGACTACCAGCCTGTCATTCTCCGCCGGACGGTACCCGCCGATGCGCGCGTGACCGGAGTCATGGATACGGGGCTGAATCGCTGAACGCTCTGTTTGTTGGGTTTGGCTGTCGCTTTCTTCGAGTCTAATCGACGTCAGGAGTTTCTATGAATTGCCTTATGATGAACCGCTTGTTCCATGCCGTGCTTTTTGGTTTCGTATGGGTGGCAGTTGTGGGCCAGGTCCAGGCACGTTCCCTGCCGGATTTCACCGATCTGGTGAAACAGCACACACCGGTGGTAGTCAACATCAGCACGACCCAGAAGGTTTCCCGGGGCGGGCACGGGCTCCCGCCGGGTGTCGAAATCCCCGACTTGCCGGAGGGCAGTCCTTTTGGCGACCTGTTCAAGCATTTCTTCGGGGAAGGTGGTGGTAACGGTGAACCGCGTGATTATGAGGCGCGTTCACTGGGGTCGGGTGTAATCATCTCCGGTGATGGCTATCTGCTGACCAATTTCCATGTGGTGAAGGATGCCGAGGAAATCATTATCCGGCTGGATGATCGCCGGGAACTGGTTGCCGAACTCGTCGGTAGTGATGAACGCAGTGATATTGCGCTCCTCAAGATCGATGCCACGGATCTGCCGGTGGCCCGGCTCGGCAAATCCGCCGATCTTGAAGTGGGCGAATGGGTATTGGCGATTGGCTCTCCGTTCGGATTCGAACATTCGGCAACGCAGGGCATAGTCAGCGCCAAGGGTCGTGCCTTGCCCAATGAGAGCTATGTGCCGTTCATTCAGACCGACGTCGCGATCAATCCGGGTAATTCGGGCGGGCCACTGTTCAACCTCGAAGGTGAAGTGGTGGGGATAAACTCCCAGATCTTCAGCCGGACCGGTGGCTACATGGGCCTTTCGTTCGCAATACCGATAGAGGTCGCCATGGACGTGGCCGAACAGCTCAAGACCAAGGGCCACGTCAGCCGCGGCTGGCTTGGCGTGCTGATTCAGGACGTGACACGGGAACTCGCGGAATCCTTCGGAATGAAAAAACCAATGGGAGCCCTGGTTTCCAGGGTCCTGCCTGACAGCCCGGCGGAGCGGGGCGGCATCAAGGTCGGCGATGTGATCGTCGGTTTTGCGGGCCACGATGTCGTCAGTTCCGCGAAACTGCCGCCGATTGTCGGAAGTACGCCCATCGGTAAGCAGGCGGACGTGGACGTGATCCGCGAGGGCAAGCCGCGTACGCTCAGGGTCACGCTCGACGAGTTGCCGGAAGAGGAGGCGCTGCAGGCCGCAACGACCAGCCGCACCGAAGCGTCCAGCTCACGGCTGGGGCTGACCGTTGCCGATCTGAGCAGTGTGCAGCGCAAGCAACTGGAACTGGCCGAAGGCGGGGTGATCGTTGAGTCGCTTGAAGACGGGGCTGGCCGCCATGCGGGGATCGTCAAGGGCGACGTGGTGGTCATGTTCAATAATGTGCGAGTGAAGGACGCCGAGCAGTTCGCCGCACTCGTCGACGATGCCCCCGCCGGGGAGATGGTGCCGGTGCTTGTCCAGCGCCGCGGTGGCCCCATTTTCCTCGCCGTCAAGGTGCCAGGTTAAGCGGCCAGCGGGAAGGCCGGGAGGGCAGCGGGCATGAGCAGGGACCGCTCGCCCGGTCCCGCCGTCCTCACCCTTTACACCCGACCCGCCTGTCATTTGTGCCTGGACATGGAGCGGGCAGTGGGGCGGCTGCGCGAGGAGATGGATTTCGAGCTTATCGTTGAGGACGTGGATCAGGATTCGCGCTGCCGGCAGCTGTATGGGGACAAGGTGCCCGTTCTGATGGTGGACGGGGTGGAGTGCTGCCATTACTTCCTCGACGAGGCGCGCCTTCGCCGCTATCTGCAGTCCCGGTGACGGTGTATAATCCCTCGCCTCTGAAGCGGGTGACTCCTGCGAGATCCGGGGGAGGTTTCCCGGTGGTTCGCGTTTTTTAACCCAGCGTTTCCTGAAATTCCGCTTCTTTCAGGGCAATCCATGTTGTCCAGGTTGTTGCTGCCGATGTCAGGGCCTGTTAACACGCACCCAAACGCCGCGTTGATGTCCCCGGAGACGCGAGGCACGGCGCGAGGAGAGAAGTCTGGTGATTTCAAATGAACAACGACCAGCGCCGTGGTTGGGCCAGTGTTAAGCGACCCTGATCGAGTCTGCAATGAGAGGGTATGTGGGGGAAGGCTGTCGTCAGCGCGGGCAGGCTGTGCCGTCACGCTGTTTGGCTGCCGGGTGGCTTAAGGCGTCCATGTATGGCTGCTAGGGATCGGGTCCGCAACTTCTCCATCATCGCCCATATCGATCATGGCAAATCGACCCTGGCTGACCGGTTCATTCAGATGTGCGGGGGGCTCTCGGACCGGGAGATGTCCGAGCAGGTACTGGATTCAATGGAACTCGAGCGCGAGCGTGGCATCACGATCAAGGCGCAAAGCGTCACGCTCGATTATAAGGCCCGGGACGGGCAAAGCTACCACCTCAACCTGATCGACACACCGGGGCACGTCGATTTTTCGTATGAGGTTTCCCGATCACTTGCGGCCTGCGAGGGCGCGCTGTTAGTGGTTGACGCCGCGCAGGGTGTCGAAGCGCAGAGCGTTGCCAACTGTTATACGGCGATTGATCAGGGGCTGGAGGTGGTTCCGGTCCTGAACAAGATCGATCTGCCATCCGCGGAGCCCGAGCGCGTCATTCAGGAGATCGAAGAGATTATCGGTATTGATGCCCACCAGGCCGTACGCGCCAGCGCCAAGACCGGCGAGGGGGTTGCAGACGTTCTGGAGGCAGTGGTTGCCCGTATCCCGGCGCCGCAGGGGGATCCGCAGGCGCCACTGCAGGCACTCATCATTGACTCATGGTTTGATAATTATGTCGGCGTGATCTCGCTGGTGCGAATCGTGCACGGACGGCTTGTGGCGCGCAACAAGCTGCAGGTGATGTCGACCGGCCGTAGCTTTCAAGTGGAAAAGGTCGGTATCTTTACGCCCAGGCCGGTGGGGATCCCTGTGCTGGAGGCCGGCGACGTCGGTTTTGTTATTGCCGGTATAAAGGATATCGATGGCGCGCCGGTCGGGGATACCCTGACACTGGCCGATCGACCTGCGGCGAAGGCGTTGCCCGGCTTCGCGAAGATTCAGCCACGAGTGTTTGCCGGCTTGTTCCCGGTAGCCTCTGAGGATTACGAAGACTTGCGCGAAGCCTTGCAGAAATTGCGGCTAAACGACTCGTCATTGCACTTCGAACCCGAGACATCGCAGGCGCTCGGATTTGGTTTTCGCTGTGGCTTTCTCGGGATGTTGCACATGGAGATCGTGCAGGAACGCCTCGAGCGGGAATACGGGCTGGATCTTATTACGACGGCCCCGACCGTGATCTATGAGGTGCTGACAAGCGGCGGCGCGACCGTGCAGATAGACAATCCCGCAAGCCTGCCGCCGGTGAATCAGGTGGCCGAGATCCGTGAGCCGATCATACTGGCGAATATTCTTGTGCCCCAGGAGTATCTTGGTGGCGTGATCAACCTGTGTATTGAGAAACGCGGTTCGCAACGCAACCTCCTGTACCTGGGTAACCAGGTGTCCTTGAACTACGAACTGCCACTGAGTGAGGTCGTACTGGATTTCTTCGACCGGCTGAAATCAGTCAGCCGCGGTTATGCGTCGTTCGATTATCAATTTTTACGCTTTGAGGCGGCACATCTTGTCAAGCTCGATATCCTCATCAATGGTGAACGCGTCGACGCGCTGTCGATCATAGTCCATCAGGATCACGTGCAGGCGCGCGGGCGGGAACTCGCGGGAAAAATGAAGGAGTTGATCCCCAGGCAGATGTATGAGGTGGCTATACAGAGCGCTATCGGCTCCCATATCATTGCGCGGGCCACGGTCAAGGCCTTGCGCAAGAATGTCACGGCGAAGTGTTACGGGGGGGATATCACGCGAAAACGCAAACTGCTGGAAAAGCAGAAGGCGGGTAAAAGGCGAATGAAGCAATTTGGTAAGGTCGAGATACCGCAATCAGCGTTTCTGGCTGTGTTGCAGGTTGGGAAGAAATAACATGAATATAGATTTTCCTCTGGTTCTGGTAATGGCGACGCTGATCACTGGCGTGATCTGGGCCGCAGATGCCTGGTTCGGGGCGCCCAGGCGGCGGGCCGCAGCAGAACGGGCAAGTGATCGGGAAACGGCGCTGAAAGAGCCGGTTGTCGTCGAGTATGCCAAGGCGTTTTTCCCGGTAATATTGATTGTGTTGCTGTTGCGCTCGTTTCTCGTGGAGCCCTTCCGTATTCCGTCAGGCTCGATGATGCCGACCTTGCTGGTAGGTGATTTTATTCTGGTCAATAAGTTCAGCTACGGGATTCGCCTGCCGGTCCTCAATACCAAGGTCCTCGAACTCGGTGAACCGCAACGCGGTGATGTCGTGGTGTTCCGTTATCCTGAGGATCCCGCCATCGATTACATTAAGCGTGTGGTTGGCCTTCCCGGCGACCGGATTACCTACCAGAACAAGACCCTCTCCATCAATGGCAAGTCCATGTATCAGGACCCTGTGGGGACCTATATGGGGACGGGCGCCGGGGTGTCGAGCTCCGGTGCGGATTTGCGGCTGGAGGATCTGGACGGCGTCAGCCACCAGATTCTGGTGCGCCCGAACAGCGGGGGAATCGAGGGGTCCGTCGTCGTGCCCCCGGGTCACTATTTCATGATGGGCGATAATCGAGACAACAGTAAGGATAGTCGTTATTTCGGCCCGGTGCCCGAGGGAAATCTCGTCGGTAAGGCCTTCATGATCTGGATGAGCTGGGATTCAGCCGACGGGGGCGTGGGCTGGAACCGCATTGGTGAGCGGATTCACTAGCGCCGGTTAGCGTTAACCGGTCCTGGGGGCAGGCCTGCGACGGGTGGCAGCGTCTCACCTCGGTTTGGCTGTTCAGGTTACCGAAGCGTTTCCGATCAAGCAGAGCAGAGCGGGTTTCGGCACAGGGAGGTGTGGTATTTCATTGCCGCCGCATGACGGAATGAAGGGAGAGACAGGCGTGTTGTTACCCGGAGACGTGATCATTTCGGCTGATTGCCGGCGTCGGGGAAACGTACCATCAATGAGGCCGACCGGCGTGTCGGCGCAAAGCAGGGGGTTGTTATGAAACTTTTCAATGCACAGCGTGGCATGACCTTGATCGGCTGGTTGCTGACTCTGGTTCTGATTGGTTATTTTGTGCTGTTGGCGCTGCGTCTGGCGCCTGGCTACCTCGAGTACCTCAACGTGGCAAAAACACTGGAGTCACTGCAGTCGGAATCCACGCTTGCGGACATGACGACAGCCGAGATTCGATCAATCATCGGCAGGCGATTTGACGTCAACGACGTTCATTCGATCAAGCCAAAGGATGTGGCCATCGACAAGCAGCGTGGACAGATGATCATCGGGGTGGACTATGAGGTGCGGGCGCCCATGCTGGGGAATGTCTTCCTCGTTACGCATTTCAAAAAGCAGATTGAGGCCGGGATTCGTTGAGGGAACGCATCGAATCCCTGCAAGCCAGGCTGGGCTACGGATTCCGCGAGCGGGCACTGCTGGAGCAGGCGATTACCCATCGCAGCGCGGGTGGCACCAATAACGAACGGCTGGAGTTTCTCGGCGATGCCGTGCTGGGCATGGTCATTGCCGAGGCCTTATACAACCAGTTTCCCCAGGCCAGCGAGGGTGAGTTGAGCCGTTTGCGTGCGACGCTGGTCCGCAAACCGACACTCGCAGAAATTGCCCGCAGCCTGGAACTCGGCGAGTTGCTGAAACTGGGCTCCGGCGAGCTCAAGAGCGGCGGTTTTCGCCGCGATTCTATCCTCAGTGATGCACTTGAGGCAGTTATTGGCGCCATCTATCTCGATAGCATTCAGAAACGAGCCGGATTTAAAACTGAAAGTTTGCCATTTATTACCGCCTTTGCCCACCAGGCTGCCATTGCGATTGAGAATTCAGAGTTGTATGCTAAGCTTCGGGAAGAAAATTTACAGTTGAAAAAACAGATCCAGCAGGCACATTCTTTCAAAGAGATCATCGGACGCAGCCCGACAAT
>Ga0209536_100003253_pt1 | contig 26151 bp, 49 predicted proteins | sample DeeMarSeWOR28_12_FD_187461 | JGI IMG/M metagenome (GOLD analysis project Ga0209536, IMG submission 187461) | Marine sediment microbial communities from White Oak River estuary, North Carolina - WOR-2-8_12 (SPAdes) (version 2) | ecosystem: Environmental > Aquatic > Marine > Intertidal zone >...
CATCCTAAAAAAAATGGGGATTACAATCCCTGTATTTAAAGATACTATGATTATGGCTTATCTATTACAATCTGAGCCGCAAGGACTTAAACCTTTAGCATTTAGACATTGTGGTATGGAGATGTCAAGTTATGCAGAATCTGTGAATATTAAAGATACATCAAAAGGATTAGAATATTTAAAATCCGTATTAGAACAAATATGGCCTGATCCAGAACCCTTTTATCAATTCAATGCCACTAATGTTTATAAAATTGTTAAGCCTCAGAATATAGCTAAGACTGTTACAAGGATCTTAAATGATAATCAAAACCCTGAAAAAAATATTAACATCAGGGATAGGTGGACACAAATTGCTGTTAATAAAGGTCGTGGTATGGTTGAAGATGTTTTAGGCACTATGCCTGAAGGTACAATCTCAGATATACCTATCAAAGACGCTATTTTTTATTCATGCCGGGACGCTGATGCAACATTCAGAGTATATCCAATATTATTAAAAAAAATAAAAGCTATGGAATTAGAAAATGTGTTTGAAGTAGATTGTTCCGTTGTTCCAATGGTAGATGATATGCAAAGAGCTGGTATAAAAATTGACCCGGATTATCTTCGTAGTTTAAGCACTTACTTTGAAGGAAAAAAAGCTGAGATTGCTATACAATTATATGCTATTTATGGCGAACCTTTTAATATAGGTTCTCCGCTTCAAATAGCTGTTTTATTATTTGACAAGTTAGGATTAAAAGAATTAAAAAAAAGAAGCACTGGAATTAAAATTCTTAAGCAATTTAAAGATGAGCATCCGGCTGTAGACTTAATTATAAAGTGGAGAAAATATGAAAAATTAAATAATACTTACGCAAAATTATTGCCCAAATTTTGTGATAAAGACAATCGAATTCATGCTAGTATATTACTTACACGAACCGCCACGGGACGTATGTCGATGAAAAAACCAAATTTAATGGCTCAACCTAAACACGGTGAAGAAAGTAAAATGATTAGAAAAGGGTTTATAGCTAGAAATGGTTGTCATTTAGTAAGTTCCGATTATTCACAAATTGAACTTAGAGTATTAGCGCATGAGGCAAATGAATCTTCTATGATCCAAGATTTTATAGCAGGAGAAGATATTCATTTAAACACGGCTGTCCGAATCTTTAAAGTTCCAGAAGATCAAATTACTCCTATGCAAAGGTTTAGTTCTAAAAGGGTTAATTTTGGGATACCTTACGGTGTGCAACCCCAAGGGTTAATGGAACAGCTTGCCTCTCAGGATGCCAAAGGGTGGTCTTATTCTAAATGTCAAGAGCTTATTAATAATTGGTATCAAACCTATTCTCAAGTTCACAAATATATGATCGGTGTTCAACAATTCGCTCAACGATATGGATATGTTCGGGATATGTGGGGACGAGTTCGTTTTGTCCCTTCTGTAAAGTCTTCTAATAAGTGGGCTCAATTAGAAGCTCTCAGACAAGCTGGGAATATGCCTATACAAGCTGGAGCCGCGGGTGTCATTAAAAAAGCTATGGCAAGTCTAATTCCAGTTTATAAAGGGTTTCAAAAAGCTGGATATATTTGTAATCCATTGCTTCAAATACACGATGATTTATTATTTGAAGTCCAAGATGCTATAATTGATATATTTGTGTTATGTTTGATACATCACATGGAAAGTGTAGCTATTCTGAAAGTTCCGATTAAGGTTGATGTCGAGGTCGGTAAGACTTGGTCGGAGATGTTACCATATAAAGAATGGATAGAAATGGATAAGAAAGAGGATATAAAATGAAGCGCTATATTTTAGGTTGGATTATATTAGCTATTTTATCTTGTCAATTATTTTCGCCATTTAAATATGAAAAACCTGAAACTATAATAGAAATTTGTGTAGACAAATGTTTTATTTATGTTTTAGCAAATGACATAGGATATAAAAATTGTTTAATAAACTGTTATGAAAAGGAGAAGAAAAGAGATGAAAAAATTTATAAAAAATCCACTGTGTGAAAAATGTGCTAATAGTAGTATTACATTTAAATATATTCAAAATAGAAAACGTGGAGTTGAATCTGAAGAAATACAACACCATTGTTTAACGTGTGGCTATACTTGGTGCACACTTCCAAACCAAGTTAATTTAAGAAATGAAAATTCTGGAACATTATATTCTACTTGGGATAAACAAATAAAAAAAATGAAAAAAGAAATAGAAAGAAAAAGATGATTAAAACTCTTGCTGAAACTATTATATGGGTGGCTGAAGAGAAGTTAAAAAAAGAGGGGGGTCAGGGTATCAACTCAGCGATACATGCCGTTGTGCTTGAGATTAGCCAGCTTCTGATGATACATATGAAGGAGGTTCAAGATGCTTCCAAATGATTATGATTGGCATCATTTAGACATTGAGATAAAATATTCAAAAAATAAAACAAAAAGAATATGCGTAACTTGTGGAAGACCGATCTATAAAACATTTCAAAAAGAATATGTAAAATCTACTGGCTATCTTATTTCTAAACTTTGTACCTGGGATCAATATTACACTTGTTGTGAACAGTGCAAAAACGAATGGCTAGAAAACGCAGATGAAAGGTGGCTGGGAATAATGGGCTCTAGGGAATGGTATAGAGACTGTAAGAAAGCTTCTGACCCTTATTTAAGAAAAGCTGGTGTAGAATGGGGAAGGAGAAAACCATGAAAAACAATGCAGTTGTTACATAGAAAAATAAGATACATTAAATAAAACAATTGTTTAGTTAAAAAAAAAGCCAAGTTACGATGACTTGGCTTTTTCATTATTTAAAGGTCCGGATAGAAACTAATAAATTACTTAGTCACATATAAAGCTTGAACTTTAATCCATGGACGGTCTTGAAATTTAGATTCACCAGACGAATATCCTGTGCCGCCTGTAGCAACACCAGCCAGGGTATCATTATTTCCCATTTTGGCTATTGTACTATTACCTCCAATTCCCCAACCTTTTGCAAGCAATGTTCTGGTAAATCCATCTCTACCATAGATTGAATTGGCTCCAAGTTTCCATGCTTCGTGCATGGCAATCGCTAGCAATTCCTCAGATGTAATATCTTTCTTTGTTGCCCTTACCATAATCCAACCGCGAATTTCAACTGTAAAATTTAGAACTTTCTTAGGGTTTCTTAGGTAAAGTAAAATGTTCTTTGATCTATGACTTATATTTACAAATTCGCCGCTAGGAGTAACAACTTCTGTTTGAACATTTTTAGCATTGACTCTCATATTATCAATCTCTTTGACAGTAAAACGATGCTGAAATTCTACCAAATCTGATAATGCTTCATACTGAGGACCGACTTTTCTATCACCTTGTGTACCATTATAAGGCATAGGTGGGAATACTTGCCCTTCGTTTGCCGGAAAGCCTCTATTACCTTGTATTTTAGTCTCCCCATTCCCTTCATTAATTATTATAGCTTGTGCTGCTGAATCTGCTCTATTATCAGATGCTCTTGCCGTTGTTATAGTAAGAAGTAACATACAGACTATAAAAACTATTAAAAAAGAGGCAACAATTAAAAAAGTGTTTTTTCTCATATCTTCTCCTTTTCTTTAGATACTTAATATGATCGTGGAAGTTTAAATACCTCCACGACCAAGGGTAATTAATTAATGTTTCTGTTACTAATCTGAAGGCCTCCGGAAGTTGTCGCACCTGAACCTGTACTCGAAAAAGACATACTAGCTGCATTAGCTTCAACACCGTACCTTGTGATACTTACACTAGATGTACCTGTTGTTATCGCCATACCAGAACCCTGTACATCTTTCCTACCTTCGACATCGTAAGAATAAGAAGCTGTCCCGGTTGTACCAGCAAAACCACCATCATTTTCTACCCAAGTAGCTTGACCAACTTCACCTTCACCCCATGCATAGGGGTCAACCATTTTATCAATAGATGCACAACCTTTACTATTGACCTCTGCAAATGAAATAGCTGTATCAGTACCACGAAAACTAATTTCGATAGCACTTGTAAATGTACCGCCTTCTGTATATGCTTTTCCTTCTAGTCCCGCTTGATTTGGGTGTGTCATTGTAACATCATAACCAGCTCCTGATTGTTCTTGACCATAAGCCCAAGTATTACCATGATCTACATAAGCGCCTGAATTTTGATACACATCTGCATTAATAGTCACCTCTTCCTTCTCACCGCGTTTGCCAGACGCAAAAGCTTCAGAACTAGCTTTCTGACTTGAAAAGGCTCCTGCAATATTACGCATACTGTAATCAAATCCAACAGGGTTTTTAACTTGGGCATTAGCCCAACCCGATGCTACGTCCGGGCTATCTGCAAAATAACTGCTGCCAGCAAACCCTTCCGCTTCTTGCCAAGCATCTGAATCGGCTATAGCGAATCCAGCCAGAAAAAAAATTGATGCTAAACTTACTGTCAAACACAACAACATTTTCTTCATAAACTTCTCCTTTTTTTGTTAGAGGTTATTATTTAAATGTTCCGTCCCTTGTCACTTTTTTTTATTTTTACTAAATAAATAATTTAATATCTTTATTTTATTCCCCAAACTATTAAAACAAATTCCTTTAACAAAGCTTCCCAGTTATCAGCTTCCATTAACGCTTCTTCAATTTCTATGTATTTTTGATCTGATGGAAGAATATTTTTAGTTTCTCTAACCGTCGTAACAGTTAATCTAACTCGACGTATTTTTTCTAATAATAGTCTATACATTTTTTCGTCTAACTGATAATCACTAAGTAACAATATATCGTCTGCCAAAAACCGTTTGATACTATCATAAGCTTCTTTTGTTATAGTAACGTCATTTATTGTTTTTGTAGTTGTCATGTATGTAACTCCTTTCTAATTGCAGCAGCAGTTTTCTTTCCAATTCCTTCTACTTTTAATAATTCTTTTTCTGTAGCATTAACTAAATTTTCCATTGTTTTAAAGTAAGAAGCGACTGTAGCCGATCTTTTCCATCCTATACCTTCTAACTCTGCGCAGGCTCTGCGAAGAAAGGAAGGCTTAATAAGTGTATCAACTGGTCTTTGAACTTTATGAAATTGATGTAAAGAGGTATGTTTATCATATGGTATTTGCCACCAATTATACAGATAAGTTAAATACTGAGCCGACTCTTTTAAAGTGCCAGTCATCCAAACTTTAACGCCCATTGTCACCATCAAGGTATTAATATATTTTGTAACAGACCTAAAAGTCCAATTAGAATTCCCATGCTGTTGAATAGAACACCATTTTCTTTTACCGTTATGATAAGTCTGTATCTCACCCTCAGAACCCATTCTCCAAATTCCTTCTATCAATAAATAAACTTCATGATAAGAATTCATCAGACCTATTAATTGGTGTCCGGCTAATCGACCAGAATCTATACTAGATATTAAATCCCCAACTCTCTTTCTCTCAACCCCTATCCAACTAGGAATTCCTCCAGGACCACATCCTATAAAACAAGCGTCTGCAAATTCAAGACGCTGCATTATTACCGGAGCATCTAAATAACGATAGAGTTCTTTTGCTCCTATTCTATCATCAATTAAAATCGTCATAAAAATCTATCTCCCAACCATTTAGAACTAATTTGTAATAACATTAAAATTTTCCAAAAGTTTTTCTTTATACCATTCTGGAAAACCTTTTATAACTTCTCTTTTAATTTGATCAATAAACATTTTATATAATTCCAACATTATTTCCTCTTTACATTCTTCCATAATATCTCTTTGAATTTCTTTTATTAAGGGTCCAATATCTTTTGGCTCATCTAATAAAAGATTTTGCTCTTTTAAATGTTGTATTGCTTTTTCCCATCTTGCAGATGTTTTATATTGGTTTATAAAAGTCTCCCATTTACTAGCTTTTGATTTTTTTACAGACCAATCTTTTTTGTGCTTTTCTTTAAATTTTTCACTTACATACTTGGCACTGGTTAAAGGAATATATAATCCACTGGTATCATCACTTCCAATAAAATAATCTTTCTCATAGTTTTTGATTACAACACCTTCAATAGTTGGGCCACCAAGAAAACTTTCCTTTTTTAACATATGATCTAAAAGCTCTTTTACATCATCCGCGGAGGCTATATCTATTTTTCCTTCATGTATAAGTGGCACAACATCAATACCTAATCCATCCGCTATCAAAGCTATTCTAACATAATCCATTGGTTCACCATTTATAAACACTCCAAAAAGAGCAAGATTATTTTTAGGAACCCTATCATAAGATAATACATTATGCTTTGGCTTTTCGAGGTATTCGCAATAATAAATAGTATTATCCATTAATTTATCGCCTATTGATTGTACATATTCAATAGCTTTTTTAAACAGTTTATTTGGAGCTTCCAACACTAAGCGAGCTCTTTTACTTTGACATATTAATTCTCCATTGAAAAAACTAAATGAAAACTGACTACCGTCAATTTTTTCAGTAATCTCTACAGAGTCATTAAACATACCTATAGTATATCTATGACCTAAAGTCCAAATTTTAGGGAATGCTCCAAACATAATTTATTTACTCCTTTTTTAATTTTCTTTGAATACCGTTGCATGTAAGACAAAGTATATCATCTGCTTTATTTTGAAAATTAAACGTGCGATTTAAAGATTCAAATGTAAGCATATTCGCCTCAATACAATGAATTATTTCTTTTTTGGTTAATTTATGGAGCCATTTAAATTTATTATCTATTTCTATTGGTTGTTGGTGGTTAGTCATTATAAACTCCTTTTTATTTCCATTCTTTAGGGGGTGTCCCAGTAATCATTGAAGATACCATTGGAAAAGTTGCCATCATCCCAACAAATTCTGTTTCTAATAAATCAGGATTAGTTCTGGAATTTTCTACTATAATAACAAAAGGTGGATTAGGTTGACCTGGAAGAGGATATTTTGTTTTTTCTTTCATCCGTGTAGCGATAAGATTAGTTTGTACCATATGACCTATTTCTTTAAAACCTTCCCTTATATATTTTCCAGTAGGGGCATTTTCAATATATTCCTCTTTCATTTGGTGCAGTAAAATAAGATTTTTGTTAGTAGCATAAATTTTATTAATCTCTCTTTTAAATTTTGCATTAAGGTAATTATAGAGATGGGGTGGGACTTGAGTAGACTTACCAAATTCAGCTAATCTATAGAGAGCCCATAACTCTGATGCCGTGTCTATAACTATAGTTTTAACTTGTGCATTTAGCAAAGCTGTTTTCCAGCCTTTTAAAAATTTTTCTACTTCCATCATAGCCAAATTTTTCATATCTATAGCTGCCGCTCTTTTTGCATCTTTATCAGACTCTGCACTACCCAATTCTTTTGGCAGCTCAAGTCTAAATTCCCAAATCTCTTTTTCAAATTTTTGTACTACACCTTCAAGACCTGTATTAAGATTGAAAAAAGCGATAGGAGCTGGAGCTGTTAAAGAATAATGAGTTTTACCTTTTTTATCTCTACCAACAACCGAACAGATCATCCTATTAAGCACTTTTTTATTGGGCTCAGTAAACCCTTCTGGCATATTTTTAATCATCTTTGGCCTCCTTTATAATTTCTTTTAAACTTAGTTTTATAGACTCCATAACCCTTTGTTCAATAAGATCAACAGGTAAAGGCATTGGATTATCCGGACAATCTCCGCATACAATAAATCTGTCAAGATCAATATTAGAAATATCACTTATTTTAATTCCATTTTCAGGATAAGCCACAAGTTTTAAAAATACTTCCTGTGCTTTTCTTTGACTCCGTTCACAAAAGCCAGGGGTAACTCTAGCTGTATATCTACTGCATGTTTTCATTTCTGGATAAGTTATAGTTTCCATTATATACCTCTTTAGGCCCAATCCCAAATATTATTAATATGATCTATTGCTTTGCCATAATAAACATCTTCTAAAGTTATTTCAACTTGTATTTTACGTTTATCACAAGAATATTTCACCTCATCTTTTAGACCAATGCTTTCTTTATGCCCTGGTAATTTCAACATTACTAACATGTCAGCCCATGTGTCAATCATACTTCTATCTAAATTTTTCCAGACGTCATATTTAATAGCGGCTCCTTCTGTTTTCATATATTTAAGCAAAGGATGAGATGAAGTAATAGGTGAATATACTAAGAATCCAGCGTCATGAAGTTGCGCTGTTAAATAAGTTACAATTTGAAATCTAAGGTCCATCCAAAATTTTTCTGAATGAGTATATGGTACGGCTAAATAAATTCTTGGCTTTTTATGCATAATTTAAACTCCTCTCGCAATTAAATTGCTTTGCAATTAAATTAACGCAATTAAATTGCTTTGCGACTTTCCGGAATGAAAAAATCAAAAAGAAAAAAGCAAAAAAAAAAGGACTTAGGGAATAAACCCCAAGTCCCATATACTAAATATAACCACTGTTTAGCTATTTGTCAAGGGCTAAATTGAACCCAAATTACCCTTCCTCTTGTAAATTATATTTTGTAAAATTAAAATAAAATCTCGGCATATCTGAAAATTGTAGACAACCTCTTACATTATCTCTTTTTCTGGTAACCGTAATAAAAGGTGCCCAAAAGCTGTGAACTTCAAATGCCAAAGTTAATTCCTCTCTATTAAATACATCATCTTCACCATAGAGATCCACTAATTCTTGTCTAAATTTAATTTCATCATCCATTTTCTTATTCCCCTTTCTTTTATTTTCGTTCTGGTAAAAATCTAAAATAAAATCTCGGCATATGCAAAAATTCCAGAGTACCTCCTACATTATCACTTTTTCTGGTAACCACAATAAAAGGTGCCATGAAACCATGAACTTCAAATGCTGAAGTTAATTCACTGGTATCAAATACGTCATCTTCACCATAGAGATCCACTAATTCTTGTCTAACTTTAGTTTTATCATTCATTTTATTTTCTCCTTTTCGAATATGTTCAAAACCAATGTTTGAATCTAATAATTCCTACCGCGTACAATTAATAACTACCACGTTTCGTAATTCTTTATATCTAATATTTACTGAATTGATATTTGAATCATTTTTAGCGTCTTCAATGTTTATGTATTTACCATCTGAAGAGCTGAATAAATTAGAAACTATAAAATCTTTTCCGGCTGCCCAATCAGCTCTAACCTCTTTGCCGTTTTTGTAATCACGCCCATATGCAGGTGTTAATGTTAAGTTCATTTTATTTTCTCCTTTTCTTAATTTAATTTATAGTTTTGTTAAAACAAGACAATCTTGACAAATAGGATCATACATAGAATCGTTTTCATCTAAAATAGACCCTTCAATTATTTTAAATTTTAAACAAATTGAGCATACTTGCAACTTCTTTTTTTTTATGGTATCAAGACACTTTTGATTAAACTTTTCAATATGAATGCCAGCGTTTTTTATAGCATTGACATTCGTTTTTATCATTGTGTCAAGACACGTTGAACAAATAAAATCATTCTCATTTAAACTAGAGCCCATTATCTTAAATTTTGAACGGGCCGAACACATTTGACACTTTCTATACTTTCCTATACTTGTCATTTTTATTATCCTTTTTTTATAACCTCGCTGGTCTATACCTAGGGTTGCAAGAAGGTCGTTTATTTTGATCCCTAAAAATAATTTTAAGTCCTATATAAACGTTGCCTTCTTGTCTTACCTTTTCCCTAGATATTTTCTTTATCTAAAAAAAATATTACACCATTTTCTATTGCCAGGTCGTATAAGTATTTATAATTTCGTACTCCCTCTTTTCTTTCATAATAATTATTAGGTCGGGAACCTTCAGCAAGTTCCAAATAATCATCAATCTCATTTTTATATCTTTTCACAAATTGTTTTAAATACATAGCCGCTCCTTTTTAATAAATAGGGTATATAGTTACCCCTGCTTTTTAGAGATCGAGCAACCTGGAGGCTCTCAGGGGCCCTGTTATCTTAAAATTTTGCCTTTCGAGCTCGCTGTACTCGTTTTCCAGCCTTTGCACTATTTTTTTCTTCCACTTTAGTTTGTTCTGGTAATCCTCTTGTTTCATCAGGTTGAACAATAATTTTTTTAATCAATTTAGAATTAGGATATAAAACTTCTATCTTATTTTTGTTTTTGCCTTTAGCAATAAATTTATATGATAAGATCGGTTTCCATTGTCCCTTCACCCATACCATTGTCACGGCTTATCTCCTTTCATAAATATAGCTGCCCCAAAATAATTGTCACCGCAAAAATTATCTTCACAAATAGTCACTTCTTTATCTTCACAAAATGTCTTAGCATGTTCAAAAGCGCAATTAGTAGCATACTCATGTTCAATAAAACAGCCTATCTTTTTAATTTTAATACCTTTTATAAAATCGACTTCCCATACTTCATAAAACATAATTTACCCTCCTTTTTTTATTTGATGTTAAATTTCTAATCGGCCTTACAAAAAACTTGTCTTGTAAAGCCTGTTAAAAATTTAAAAACCGTTGCCATAATACATTACAAAAGCACTAAAGATCATAAAACCAATTAATATTAAGAATGATTCAATACATCTTTTATTTTTAATCGACATTTTAAAAGTTCTTATTCTTTCCTCTTTTTTAATAACAAACATCGTTATCAAAAACATAATTGGGATAACCATTACCACGGATAAAAATACATTTATAAGTATATCCATTATTGTTTCCTCCACCAACCAGCGACAATATATTGATAACCATCGCCTGGGTATCTTACAACTTTTGAATCAGGAGGCATAACCATGTCAATAATAATTTGTTCTCTTGTAGTTTTTTTTGTGCATCTAACGTGCTTCCATGATAAAGCAAAAGCTTCTCCGGTTTCATCATCGTAATATTTTCTCGTTTTTGCATTTAGTAAAAACATTTTAACTTCTCCTTTTATTTTTTTTGTCTTCCATACTTAAAAAGATATATACAACAGCTCCTGTAGTTATACCCCATAAAACCCCTAGATTAAATTCTACTAACGTCTGTAAGAAACAAATTAAAACGCTCACCATTACAAAAATAAAAATACAAACAAAACCTGTCATTTTTCTCTCCTATCTCTTTTTTTGTTTTTGCTGGCCAGTTCTTATTTTGCCAAATTTTATTTCTACTGTTTTAGGAACATCTCCAAGTGGGCAATATTTAAGTCTAGTTCTTAAAATTATTCCAGCTTCATTATATGCTTTACAAGGTCGTAAAGGACAATCGAATTCATCACATATCTTCATAATTTTCCTCACTTTCCTCTTGGTCCCAGTATTCATTAAGCCATTTGTCCCAATGTAAAATTTCAATGATTTCCCAGGGGGTTATCGAAATGTCCTTGTTTTCCTTTGCACCGGTAACCAATTTTTGCACCAAATTGTCCATCTTGGTTTTAAAGTCTTTCTCTAATTCCTCTTCTGTTCTCATTTTGTTATCCATAATTTTCCTCACTTTCTACTTCTTTCACCCAGCACAGAAAACATTGCCCATCCGATAAAGCACTATCAAAAAATAACTTTCCGCAATCTCTGCACCTTCCTATTAAAAAGTCACCTTCAACAATCTTTTTAATCATTTTTTAATCCCCTTTCTTAATTTTTAAGTCTCGTCAGTTAAGGTTTATACCTTAAGACCGCCGCGGCGGTTTCGACTTTTATGAGGACCCCTAGACCCTTTATTTAAAAAGATCGTTCAACCTCAAGGGTCTAGGGGCCTCTGTTTTGTCATTTAGTTTCTATTATTTGTAAAGGTTTAAAATTCGAACAATACATAACGGGTACTTTACAGTCATCCGATAATTTACAAGACGCGGGACAATCCCTGATACATTGTCCACAAAGACATATTATACAACGGTTATCCATTTTTTTCCTCTTTCTTAAAAAAAGGTAAAAATATTTTTTTAAAAAACATAATTAGAACAGTCAAAAAAGCAAGTATAACTAATATCTGTAGAGCCAGCATAATACTCTCCTTTAAACTTCAATACGAATTGTTTTTCTTGTCAGGTCGTATTTAATTAATACACTATGAATATGTTTATCACGTTTAGCATCTAGTTTATTAATTGGATTTCTATGGTACGGGTGGTAACGGTCGTAAACAATAAAATCTCTGTTTGTATTCCAATCCTCTATTACCTCTAGACGAGTTTTGTAATCTCTATGATAGGCAGGTATTATTGTAATCATATGACGTCTTTTTGTTGAAATTAAAAATTCGTAATAATTAGCCGTTTCCTCAAATTGACTGCTTATTCTATCTACTACTATATTATTTATTTTTTCACTTCTCATTTTTTCATCCTCTCTCTCTCTATATTATTGTCAATACTTTCTTTGGCATAAATTAATTCATTAACTATATTGTCATGGCCATAAAACCCATAACAACAATCAAAAAATTTTCCTTTAGAGTCCGTAATTTCGTAACCAAATACATCTCCACGGATATATGAATCGTAAAGTTCAACCTCGCTTAAAAGTATGGATCTTGCTAAAGCCCGTGTTTTTTTAGTTATTCTCTTTACGTTATATATTTCTCTTAATTTTTCATAGGTAACAAAAATATAACCAACCTGCCCTGAATCCCAGGGGCATGAAAATGGTTGAATGGCCATTGTAAGACCAGAATGATCATAAAGATAAAGAGGCAAAGCTATAACATCCGCTCTATTTATTAAATTTTCCAATTCAGCAGGGTTTTTAATCTCATGATTTTCATCTCCTAAACCATACCGCCTGTGAAAACAGACCATCGTTCCCAAATTATCATACTCCTTCCGTGGGTCATTTGAAAATTCATCTCTTTTTATTTCAATTTTCCATCCTCTGTAATCAATTATTTCCATTCTATTCTCCTTATTTAATAAATAATCCCGATCATGATCTATCCTCTTTCTTTTGTCTTTCAAAATCTGCATCAAAATCCTCTTTTATATGCCACAAAAGGTTGTGTATCTCATTTGTTAAACTTACAAATTTTTCCGCAAAATTAGGGTTATCAATTGATAATCGGTCCCTTAAACATTGTAATTTTTTTATCATAACCTTAATTGTAATATCCTTTTGCAAAAGCCCTCTGTATTTTGCATCTAATAAAATACTTTCTAACGCTGTCATTAATTCTCCATTAGTAATAATTTGATCCACTGCTATCTCCTTTCATTATAATTAATGTTTCATTCCCTGGGAAGCACAAATAGTTGATCTAGGATCGGGCGGTATCGTGTCCGCAAGGATGATGAGTCCTTTCAGGCATTCATAACAGCTTATGACTAAGCGTCCTCAGCTTTCACTGTCAAGAATCCTGCCTATCCTCTATTTATACTCCCCAGGCAATAAAACACATTGCCCTAAAAATTGTTTAGAAGGTCAAATTCTCCCCCGGCATCCCGGTCTGATCAAATTTGGTCTATCAGCAAAACCCTGGCTCTTACAGCGCCCAGTCTCTTTCAATCCTTAAGGTTTTGAGACCTGTCTCAGTCTCCGGCGGTCCTTCCGCTTCCCTAATTTGTGTATCCCTTTGTTGGTGACAGGGACTTTGATTTTTGGATTTATCTCCTTTCTATTCAATTGTTATACACATTATAATTACTATTTCTAGCGGTGTCAAGAAAAAAAAGTAAATAAAATAAAATAAATTTACATATCCTGTAATATTAATACCTTACTATCTACCTTTATTATTTTGGCATACCTCTTGCAGCAACCTCAAATTCACAAAAATTTACATACCGACACTTGACAAGAAAAATGTTCACCTATTGACATTACCAATATAATGATTAACTTCTTAGGAAAAGAAAGAAAATGTATGGCAGTCTTTCAATACTTCAAGAGCGTTTTCGAAGTTTACAAAAAAATGGTGTTCGGTGCGATCGAACAGTAAGTGAAAGAATGAAATTATAAGGAAGTATTGTGGTGTGTGGGGGTTTAAGGGTGAGATTTCCCTTCACTCACACAGATTTATTCACCCATTCTATACTGATCTAACCTAATTAAACGAAACCTGACATACTTAAGTTAAGCTCGTGCACCCAGGCGAAACTTGTCAAGTGCTAACTGTAAACTATCACAACGTGGTACTGCATCAAAAAAGATACACATTGTAACCTGTATGAAAAAAGACACGGTGGTCAAATATGACCACACCACATTGTGGTACAAAGAGAACACCCATGATATTTCAAGGGCAAGCAATCTTTTTTTACGTCTCCCAGGGAACATTTAGGGGGCTGGTCCCCGATCCCGGTGACGGCTAATAGGGAGTCATACTTTCATCTATACTTTTTGGTAAAAACACCAAATCTATACCATTCCAATAGGAATACGACCATATTCAGGGACCCAAATACACATATATTATTTTTGAAATTTCATCAGAAAGAATAGGATAAACTATGCCAGATATAGTGACAGTGAACTTTTTCATCATTTGTGCCGAATATAAGAGTGTACGGTCTCTTTTCTTCTCTTTTCCTAGGGGGAGTCTGAAATCTCATTCAGCTCCCCTAAACTTTTCAAGAGAAAAGGGGGGTTTGGGGGGTTATAGTTACTTATCCTATCCGTTCGGTTTGAGTGTTCGCTTCGCTCCACCCAAACCTCACAAAAAAAAGGATTATAATAATGACCAAAGAAGATAAGCAAAAGTTATTTTTAATAGCGTTACAAGCTTGTAATGGCAACATTACAAAAACTTGTGAGGCTTGTGCTATGTCTAGACAAAGTTATTACAAATGGATGAATGCAGAAGACCAAACATTTGCAGAGAAAATTCTAGAAATTCAAACAGATGCTATTGAACGAAGGATTGATTTGGCTGAGTCCAAGATTGATAAACTGGTAGAAATGGGAAGTGGCCCGGATATTCGATTCATTCTTAAAACTTTGGGCGCTAATCGTGGATATGGGAATAGGCAAGAGGTCACAGTACGACCTGGAGAAGGCTTTGCGAATATGTTATGGCCGGAAGAAACTCCTTCTCTGGAAGATTGGGAAACGAAACGGGATCTTGAATTAATAGATGATGAAGATTAAAAAAAAACTGGATTGAGATAATCCACAAAAATATCCCATCCACTTTCTTTTTTTACTCTTAATATAATCATCTTTTTATATTTTGTCAAGGGGGAGAAAAAATTGGAGACTAATCGCATTGTGTTTAGTCCTGGCGAGTCTAGTGGTTATCAAATTGAAATCGCACCAGAACAAGGTAGCATTGTTTTGGAAGTCAGTTCACCTGGGAAAAAAGAGATGAATAATTTTTTGAGATCTTTGCAATTTCATTGTGAAAAACTATTGAATAAACCTTAGCACTTGGAAGAGAAGATTTTTTATGTTTTTGTTTGCGATTTGGTTCGGGTTTCTTTCATCAAACCCTCACAAAAAATTGAAAGGAAAAGAAGATGCCAAGAGTAAACCTAAGACCAGAAAGTCCAATTCAACCATTGATGGGTTTAACTTCCATTATGGAATATAATAAACTTATTAGTAATTTATTGGCTGAACGCGTATTAAAAACTGTAGGTAAAAAAGATAGCACAAATACAGTTTATAACAAAGATCTAAATGTTATAGGAAAAGCTTTATACGCCCTTCTTATTAAAAATATTGGTTTTTTAAACATAACAGAAGAGGAAATAAATCTTCTGGATAAATTAAAAAGCTTAGGGTGTACAAAATCTTCTTGTATTTGCGAGTGCAATAAATGAATATAAATTATTCTTTTGCATTGGGATTTAGGTCCGGAATGGATAATAGCGGTTGTAATATAACTGTATTTACTGAAGATGATGTAACAGTTGTTCAAGCCACGGCAGAAAAAATGACTGATTTTATGTTATTTTTAGACACAATTATTGGGCAAATGCAAGTAATTAAAGATCGCACACAACCAATGCCAGAATGTCCGAATTGTACGACAGTATTAAAATCGGAAGGTAGATGGTTAATTTGTAACAAATGCGATTGGAAAAATCTTATACAACCTGGTAATGAGCAGAGAGAATGTTTTCAAAAAAAAGAGTAAAAACCGTTCCAGTTTACTGGCAACCCCAAAAAGGTCCGCAAACAGCCGCTGCATTATGTCCGGCAGACGAAGTTTTCTTCGGAGGGACCAGGGGTGGCGGTAAATCTGACTGTGCAATAGGTCGACAAATTCATGGTGCAGCCAAATACGGTAGAGATTGGAATGGCATTATGATTCGTCGAAAATATAAAGATCTTTCCGAACTAAGGCGTAGATTTGCTCAGATTATTACCCAAGGTATGCCAGCAAAGTTAAGTGGTGGAGAGAATCAAACGGGTTATGTACGTTTTGATAATGGCGCAAAAATTACTTTGGCCGCTGTGCAGCATCTAGATCAAGCAGATGATTGGATAGGACATCAGTTTACGGAAATTACGGTTGATGAGGCTCCTAATATCCCTTTTATTTCGCTTCTATTGGACAAATTGAAGGGGTCTTTACGATCTCCTGCGGGAGTGCCGTGTCACGTTTTTATGACAGGCAACCCTGGAGGTCCTGGAGCATCATCAGTTAAACAAATGTTTATAGATCCGGACCCTAATGGAACTGGAAAAATTATATATGACGAAGACGAAGATTCAACTAGGGTATTTATTAGATCTACTTTAGATGATAACAAAATTTTATGTGAAAACGACCCTAAATATGTAAAACGATTACGTTCTATTAGAGACGAAAATTTAAGATCAGCTTGGTTAGAGGGTAGATGGGATGTATATATTGGACAAGCATTTGATTTTGATCCACTTTACCATGCTATTAAACCTATATGGCCAATACCTGAGTACGCTCCAATTTACATGACCTTTGATTGGGGGTTCGGGGCTCCATTTTCTATAGGCTGGTGGTGGGTTGATGGAGATAATAGGATTTATAGGTTTGCAGAATGGTACGGTTGTAAGAAAAATCTTCCAAATGTAGGTATTCGTTATACAGATTCTCAAATTGCAGCAGGGATTTATGAACGTGAATGTAAAATGAAGATCCAAGATAGAGAGATTCTTCGTCTGTCAGGTAAAGATTGTTTCAATAAAAAGCCAGATTATATGGGAGGGGGTCAGGGCCCCTCGACAGCAGATGAATTTGAAGATTGGGCTAAAAAAGCTGATGTAGAAAAAGGCTACAAATTGATTTTGTATCCGGGAGATGTAAAGAGAGAATTAAAAATAAGACAGTTTAGAAATCGACTTTCTATTCCTATAGGTCCTGATAAAGTTCCTACTGGTAATATGCCAATGATGGTCGCATATAATACTTGTACAAATTTTATTAGAACAATTCCTTCTTTATGTTTGGATGATTTAATAGGCGAAGATTTAGAAGATGGTCAGGAAGATCATATCTATGATGAAGCTTGTCATATTTGTATGGCAAGACCTCTTGGAACTGATATTCTGGAATACGAACAACGTATCAGGAAAATTGAGGTTCAGAAAAAACTTAAAACAATGGACCCTGATGCCAGAATAGCAGCACAAGAATATTCTATGGTATTGCACAGGTTGGCAGAAGAGCAAGAAGTGGAATATGATGATGATTTCTTAGTAGATCCGGATTTGACAGAAGATCATGCCGACGATACTTTTCTTTTTTAGGAGATGAATATGCCGCACCCCTATGATAAACCAAGTAATTCTGGAATAGCTGGTATTAGACCTAAAAGATCTGATTGGAAAAAGAAAGTTGTTAGACCTTTAATTGATTATGGAAGGCGAGCTAAAAGTCCTTTTGATAGAACTGTTACTTCTTCTAATAACCATAAGAAACGCATAATTCCTGGCTTAGATAAGAAACATAAGGAATTTGTGCAAAATTGGTTAGAAAGCAGGTCCCAATGAAATCTGTTTATTGGGTTGGGGCTCATAAAGTTCATCTATTTCTTGAAAGATTTTTAGAGACTAATAATGCCTTGGGTTATTCTAACTGGGATAGTAAAGCAATATGGGTACGAACTACAAGCGCAAAAAATGGTAAACCTCATAAAATAGAATCGGCTTTAGTTGTATTTTTTCATGAAATGTTTCATATGTTGGATTTTATGCAAGGCCATAGATTGTTTTATGATAGTGATAACGAAAATATGAATGAACAAAAAGAAGATGCACTTGATTCATTGTGCGAGGCGTTAGTAGTGTTTCTTCTTAGGAATAATTTGTTAGATAAAGGTTGGCTAGAAAAGTTTGAGACCACTTTAATTAATGTAGCGCCTTTAACAGAAAGTGAATTAAAAAAAGAAGAGGAGAAAGTAAATGAGAGCAATGGAAATTCTGAGTAGAAAAAACGAGGATATAACAAAAGCATACAATTTAGCGTACAAACTTAGTAAAAGATTTGTTAATACTCATCAAAAATTAGCGCATTATTTAGATGTTGATGATTACGCACAAGAAGCAATTATAGCTTGGTTAGAACAAAAACATATTCCTTATAAATTAATTGATACCTACAGAAAAGCTACTCCAATGAGTAGACGAAGTTGGGAACAAAATAAAATAATGTATAGTCAGGTAGATTTAAATAATATTGATGATAATATTGAATCTAGTAGTGATGTTGAATATGAGGCAGATATGTTGACTAAACTAGAATCAATACAAGATATAGTTAATAAGTTAATAGATCCACGATTACAAATAATTATTATTATGAAATATGTGTATGATATGTCGTTCACGGATATAGCTAAAGGCTTAGGCGTTTCTAAAGCTTATGTTAGTAAACTACATAAACAATGTCTTGAATTTATCAAAACGGAGGTTTTACAAGATGGGAATTGAATCATTAGTAGCAGTGCTCATAGCTACAGGTTTTGCGGTAATGTCTTGGTATAATTTGCAGATTGAAAGAAAGAGAAGTGTGGCTAGAGAACAAGAATTACTTTCTGCTATAATGTCCAAGAATGTTCAAGAGTATTTAGAAGCAGTCGAAGGATTGAAAACTTCTCCGGCAGAAAAACTTGCTTTAATTAGGGCTGATAATGAACTAGCTTTAAATGCCGCTAATTTTGAAAAAAGAGTTGGTATCCCTATTAGCTAAGTCCAAAGGAGAATAACTTGTGAAAACTAAACAAGAACTCATGAGTGATGACCAGATCTCCGAAGACTTTTCTCTTATATTTAAAGATCCTAGTCTTGATAAGACACGTTTTTTAATTGAATTGTCTTGGTATAGAAATATTCTTTATTATATGGGTGAGCAATGGTTGTCATGGTATGATTCTACAAATACATTTGGTAGACGTTATGAACTTGGGGCCAATGTTCCTACTCCAGTTACTAATATAATTAGAGATCATATCAAGTCTATGAAAGCTTTGGTTATCAATAAGCGATTTAATTATCGTGTATGGCCTAATTCTGAAGAACAGATTGATAAAGATGCGGCACGTTTAGGAGAAAAACTTTTATATCATTTAGATAAACTTGACGACAATGAGATTGAAGATATAAAAGAAATGGCTGCTTTTTGGATGGTTCTAACTGGGAATGGCTTTGTTAGAACTTATGCTAATTTGGAAGAAGATAAAGTAGAATCTGATTATGTTTTGCCATTTAATATTATAGTACCTAATTTGGGACGTTCTTTAGAAAAGAAAGCTTATATTGGGATTAAGTCTTTAAAAAGTCGTGATTGGGTGGAAGAAACTTATGGAATAGATGTAACTAATTCTGAATCTGAGTTAGGTTATATTGAATATGAACAGCAATTGTTAAAATTAGTTTCCAATGTATCGCCTTGGAAGGGTAGAGGTCTTGAATTAGATATGATTGAAGAAAGACCTCAAGATTTAGTGCTTTTTAAAGAGGTAGAATATCAACCTTCTAAAATGTTTCCAAATGGCAGATACAATGTTATGGCCGGGGATACAATTGTGAAGAAGCAAGAAAAACTTCCAATCCCGGTCAAAGAAAAAAAATGGAGTTATACAGTTACCCATTTTCCATATAATTTTACTCCTGGGTCATTTTGGGCGACTTCAGGGATAGATGATCTTATTTCACCTCAAAATATTATTAATGAAGTGGACCAAGCTTTGGCTATAAACCGTCAATCTCTTGGTAGACCCTTTATTCTTAGTGATTCTGAATTGGTGTATAAAAGACGGTCTGCAAAAGGTCAGGCACTGTTAGAGATTATTTATAATGGTCGAACAGGAGGTGGAAAACCTCCGCAAATACATCCAGGTACTCCTTTTCCTAGTCAGGTCTTGGAAGAACGAGCAATGCAGCATGCAGGGGCTCAACAAGCCTCTGGTGACCCTAAAAACATTTTAAAGGGTCAATCTCCTACGGCTGGCGCTTCGGGCGTTATGGTGGATATTTTGACGGAGGCTGCTGAACAATCTCATGCTCCAGATATTCAAAGGTTTTATAGAAATTGGGGGAAAGTTCAAAGAAAGCGCCTTATCATTACACAAACTCTCTGGAAAAATGAGCATCTTATTAAAGTAGCCGGAGAAGGTAATATTATTATGGTGAAAGCTTTTAGAGGGGCTGATCTTCGCCATAATACAGATGTAAGACTAGAACCTGATAATGCTTTGAGTTCGACACAGGCTGGAAGGAATGAATTATTAGTTAGATTAATTCAGGGGGCTTTTTTTGGTGATATAAATCAGCAGCCGCAATTACAAAGAGATTTGGCTGAAAAATTGGGATTAGGCAGAATTCCAGGAGAAGATAATTTACATAGAGATAGAGCTGAATATGAGAATGGAATTATAACGCATGGGGATGAGGAAGATATTTCAAAACTTGCTCTTCCTAGTAATCCTATTGAAAATGAGAATGGAGAAATTCCAGAAGCAGCTTTTACTTTGTTTCCGGAATCTTTTGATCCTGTATTCAGGTTTGATAATCATGCTATTCACATTGAAGTCCACATGAGTTTGATTTTAAGTAGGGAATTTAGAGATCTCGATTTAGAGCGTCAACAAAATGCACGTGGTCATTTAGATATGCATATGGAAGCAGCCGCTCAAAATGAGGTTGAAGAAGTTGGAAAAGCTATTGCCAGAACAGGTCTAGGCATGGAAGAGGGGATGAGTCCTGAACTTCCCCCAGGTGGAGAAGCTCCCCCAGGTCTAGCACCTCCAGGGGTATAAAAAATGTCAGCAAAAATAATGGAAATGTATAGAAAAGCAGGTGTTCCTGCTCCAGATGGTAAAGGTATTCATACAGAAAAATTTCATGCGATGGCAATTGGTATTAAGAAAGCTAATCCTGAATATAGCATGGAAAGAGCTTATGCTATAGCAATGAGTAAGCTTGGAAGAGATAAGGCAGTGAAGAAATCTCACTGGGCCAGTAGGAAATAGTAAACAAAATTAATAAATGTACCGAATATAACTATAGATATTAAATTTTTTACGCTTGGCCGAAATCGGTCAAATGATAAAAACAAAGGAGAGTATTATGAGTGGTTTTGATGATCTATTTGCAGGAGTAACATTTCCGGATGCTAAAATTCAGGTAAGTGGTCCTCCAGCAGGCAATGGGCAAACATCCGATTCCCAACCGGATACAGGGCAAAAGACTGATTCCCAACCAGTCCAGGCGAAGGATACACCTGTAAACAAACCGACTAAAGACAATCCAGACGCTTCTAAAGGTGATAGTGATAAGGGGAAAGAAGCTAAACCGCTTCCCTTTGATCAAGATCCTAAATGGAAGAAGGCTAGGCTGGCTGAAAAAACACTTCAGGAAGTTATGGATACTCATGGCTACTTGGATGTGGAAGAACTCAAAGAGGCTTTAGAATCAGGCAAAAACTTAAAGAGTCAGTTAGAAGATTCAGATTTAGAAACTCTGAAGAAAAACGCCGCTGCTTATAAAGAATATAAAAAACGGATGGAAGAATCAGAAAATTCTGACGACGATCAAGTTCCTGATGATAAAATGAAAAAAATTCTTGAGGAAAACAAACAGCTTAAGTCTACACTGGAAGAGATCAACGAAACCAGACGTAATGAAGAGGCTACCGCTGAATCATTTAAGAATTACAAAACAGATGTAGATAGAATTCTTGAATTGATGTCAGATGAGGTTCCTTTAAATGACGTTGAGTCAATATTATTCAAGGCTGTAATGGGAATTGATAATCCTTCTACGGCAGTGGATATAAATAATAGGCAAGAGGTACGAACAATGGTTAAAAATGCTGCAAAGCAGTTTAAAACTACTCTGGAAGCAATTAAACAAAACGCTATTGATGAATTTGCCAAAGGAAAATCGGCTATGAGGGTCACTGATCCTACAAAAAGTGCGGATAGTGATTCCCCAATTTTAAATCAAAAAAATTACGATCTTGAAAAGCAGTCGACAAATGAAATTTTTGATAGCGGAAAAGAAGAGTTATATGAACTTTTACGAAAAGGGATAGAGGCTGCTCAGTAAAGAGATTTTAAAGGAGAATTTTAAATGGCTACAGTAGATACTACCGCAGTGGCGTATCAATTAAAAAGGGTTTATGGTGATAGGATTACGGATCTGTTTGCAAGACGTACTATGACCTATAATATGTTTCAAAAATCTAGTCGTAAAGCTAATGTAAAACCTGGGGGTGCAGGGTATTATTTTTCAACTCGTCAGGCTGATATTGAGTCTATCGGTGGCCGTACTCAAGGTGGGTTGCTTCCGGAGCCTTTAGTTGGTGACGGTGTCCAGGGGGTTATCTCTCCTAAACTTATCTACGGTGTGCTAAGACTTTCCGGTCTTGCTATCGAAGCAGGTAAAGGAGATGTAATGAGTTTTGTGGATGTTCAGGGAGACGCAATTGCTAATGTTTATAAGTCTCTGGTAAATGATCTCAATAGACAGTGTTGGAGTGATGGTTATGGTCATCTTGCTACACTATCGGCAGCTTCAGATACTTTGTCTACCTCTGCTACTTGGACAGTTACTATGGATAACGATACTGGCACACGGTATATTAAAAAGGGCATGATAGTTGACTTTTTTGATGGGACAGCTATTGACCAAAGTTCCGCGGCCTCTAGGATTTCCAGTATTAATCCTACATCTAAAACGTGTGAAATGGAAGCAGTTGCAGCGGCTGGTGCTGGTGGGTCTACTTATCAGGCCTATCATCCTCTTGCAGCGGCTAGAACTTATACTATTGTTGAAGAAGCCGTTCCGTCAGCGGCAGAGATGATTCGTTATGGAGCTAGGGCAGCTACCCATGCTACCACAAATGATTTTTATGAAATGATGGGACTTCGTGGTATTTATGATGACGGGACTTTGATTACCACCTTTGAAGGCATTAATACAACTAATGATCCTGAGTGGAAAGCTAATATTCTTAGTAATTCCTCTGTTAACCGGGACGTGAGTATTGATCTTATGTTGGCGGCTGTGGATATGACAGCGGCAAGATCTGATGCTGAAGTTAGTATGATTCGTATGGGTCTAGGTCAGCGGCGTAAGTATTTCGCTCTTCTGGCTAATGATGTTCGATATGCCCCTGGGACTTTCCTGGGCGGTTATGAGACTTTGAATTTTGCTCAGAATGCTCGAATCAAGATGGTTATTGATCCTCATACACGGCCTAATGCAATGTATTTTGAGCCGGAAGGCTGCATTAAAAAGTACGAATTGACTCCGCTTGGTTGGGGTGGTCTTGACGGACTGAAAATGCACTGGCGGCAAGATTATGATGAGGCTACTATGTTCCTGAGACTTTATACGAATCTTGGGACTGAAGCTCGTCACGAACTTACTGTTCTCTCAGATCTTACTGAGCCCAGTAATATGCCTTTCTAAATAATAACGTTTAACTTAGTATCCTGGGGGTAATACTGCCCCCAGGGGTAAACTATGAACAAAGGAGAGTAAAATGATTAAAGATAGAAATATAGATCCTGCTGCTGGTATCCAGCTTTCGAAAATTATGGGCGGTGGTTGGGGTGCTCCGGCAGCTAAAACTTTTTATGCTATTGCTTCCGGAACAAATTATGCAGCTTGGGCATCATCCAATATTAGCGGTAATCTCCAGGGCAATGTTATTCAAGACATTATAGACGATCTATGTGTGGATGGTCAACCGGACCATATTCTTGTTGGTCCTAGAAAATGGCAAGAAAATATTCTTATTATGGACAGACCGAATATAACATTAACTGCCATGGTAGAGGGTTGGGCTACGCAAATGCGGCCTAGCGACGGTAGTACAAAGTACACTTTTACACCTGTAGGGGGATCTGCACAGCCCGGAGTAGGTATCGCAATTTGTTCAAAGGCTGTTACTGTTCAAGGATTTTTGTTTGATGGTGGCGGTGGATATACCGGAATCTATGTAGGCGATGGGTATGTTATTAGCACTGATTATAACGAAAATACTGCTTCTGCCAGAATTAGAAATAATGTTTTTCGTGGTGGTGCAGAAGGAACTTATGGCGTTGTTATGGACGGTTGTTCTGACGATGTTATAGTTGAGGGTAATATTTTTCGGAGAAATGAATTAGCTGGAATTTATATTACTCCAGGTGGGGCAAGAACAGTTCAACGACCTGTTATTCGTAATAATGAGTTTATTGGTCAAGAGGTATATGGAATTGATATGTATAGCTCTGCAACAACTCAGGGTGTTCTTGTTAAAAGAAACACTTTTATGGATTCGATTCAGGCCATGACTTATGGTGTTCGATTTCAGGGCGCAGGAAAACATGCGTTAGTTGGAAATTGGTTTGCCTGTGCGAATAAATGGTCAGCCAGTTCTACAGACTTTATCTCTGGTAATTATGGTGGTAATGGTGCTGACGGTGCTGAAGTTGTCTCTGAAGCATAAGTTAAATTGAGTTAAATGAAGTGGGGGAATTTTTCCCCCACTTTTTTAGCAGGAGAAGAAAATGGTAGGAAAACCATTAACGAAGAGTGGCTTAGATAATTATGATAATATAAGATGGGGAAAGTCTAAACTTCCAAAAGGTGTTAAAATTAAATTTGGAAAATCTGTTCCTATTAAAGGAAGTCTTCTTACAACTTTTGAAAGAAAAGCAAATGAAGTTGTATGGGATGTATTAAGAAGTGATATGAAAAAATCTTTAAAAGCTGGAGAATACACAGGAACTTCAACAAACGAAGTCTTTTCTTTGACAGGAGAGACAATCAGGGAAATCCTGGAAAACAAAAATCCTCAAGGAGGGGACTAAGGAGAAGTTATGAATATTTCAGAGTTATGTCAAGTATTAGAATCACAATCTAATCAAGAAGCCAAATTAAAAGATACTACTTGTTTGAATTTTTTAAGTTTTACATTAGATTCTCCAAGAATGGCTTTTGTTATTACAAGCACTGAACTTACAGTAAAAGAAATTCTTAAAAGCGCTAAACGATATTTTGGAAAAGGTAAGGCTCCTGTGGTTTGTTTACGTAAAGTTATCAGTATTGAATCTGTAGAGCCAAAACCAAAGCTTGTTGATAAAAGTATAAAATTAGTTAGTAAAACTAAATCATCTAAAAAAGTAAAAAAAACTATTATGGCAAAAAAATAAGGAGAGAAAAATGAGTAGCCATACTACCGATTGGTTTCCGGGTAGAGTATATAAAGAATATAAAGAAAATTATGATAAGATTTTTAGACTAACTAAGAAACCTAAGAAGGAAAAGAAAAAAGAAAATAAGGAGGATTAAAGATGTATCAAGGAGTTGTTCCATCATTAGATCCTGCATTTGAGAAAGATTTAAAAGAATTTGATAAAACACTTTGGGTAGAATTTAGTAGAGAGACAGGTCGATTTATTATCTACCAAAAAAGTGCCCAATATTCAAAAGCTCAAGTAATGGTTATTGAAACTGAGGACGGTAATTTTAGACAACCAAATACATTAGATATAGCTTTATTATATTGGGGAGATTTGTGGAGACATGGTGGAGAAAAAGCTAGAGCAATTTTTGGAGAAGAAAAAGCACTTAAACAAATGGAAGACGATGATAAAGAAACTGAAACCACATTTAGAGAAGCTACCATTGATGATCGGCACTGGTTGCGAAGAAAACTTTTGGAAGCTTCAGGGCAAGTAGCTGATGCACCGCATGTACGACGTATAGAGCCTAAACCTAAAGGCGAAAGTTTTGAGGTTATTGATAAACGAAAATTTAAAACAGACCACTTAA
>Ga0209536_100003254_pt1 | contig 26148 bp, 20 predicted proteins | sample DeeMarSeWOR28_12_FD_187461 | JGI IMG/M metagenome (GOLD analysis project Ga0209536, IMG submission 187461) | Marine sediment microbial communities from White Oak River estuary, North Carolina - WOR-2-8_12 (SPAdes) (version 2) | ecosystem: Environmental > Aquatic > Marine > Intertidal zone >...
CAAAAAGTTTTTGCATGAAATATAGCGCTCACAATTGGAGTTTGCTCGAGCGAAACCGGGCCAGGTTACTTCATACAATTTCAAGAACTTTCCCGGTTTCGCCTAAATCAAAAGGCGGTCCAAGATGTTCAAAAACATCCTCGACAAAGGCAAATGTTCCCTCGGTTTTCATGAAGGCGAATGGACGTATACGTCGGCCGATCAATGCCACCAACTGCAAATCTGCGAGCGGTGCGCGGCCGAGAGCAGGCGAACGGAACACAACTGGGGTGAATGGCTATTTGTGGCCGATGATGCCTGCGACCTGGTGCGCGTCTGCGACCGCTGTGCCGAAACAGAGAACCAGATAACCCATGAGTGGGCCGAGTGGGTATATGTCGAAGCCCACGATTGCACCCAGGTACAACGTTGCGCCCGTTGCGCTCAATTGAGCGAAACGATACGTGAATATCACGACTGGGGCGCCTGGGAATACAGCGAACCCTACCGGGCGCCCATTCGCACCTGCTCTCGCTGTTACGAGCGCCAGTCTAGCTTCCCCCGCCAGATCGTGACCGCGGCCGAGATGGAAATCCCGAGCGATGTTCCCTTCCAGACAAAGGACCTGGTGGCCGGCCGCCAGCAGATCATGGAGGCGCTTTGGGCTGTCGAGGACAGCGCCCCTAGCCTGGAGGGGCCTGAAGTTAGGGCGGCTGCGGCTGAAGCCGCCTTCCAGCTTCACCAGTTGCTGGATGATTGGGAGTCGACCGGCTCGCCAGACGAGGCCTTGGAGACCGGCCGGACCTGGCGTTTTCTCGGCGATGCCTATTTCAGCCTCTCCGGCAAAGAGGATCAAGAGGCGCTGGAGATGGCCCGCCAATCTTACGAGCGAGCCGGGCCTTATCTCGAAGCGGCCGGCGACCAGCTAGAATGGGCCAAGTGGTCCTTCAACCTGGCCAATACCCTGCGCCTGATCGAGGAGGACGGGCTGTTCCCTCATTTGGAAGAGGCCAAAGCCGATTACAATGTGGCCCTGGAGATTTTCGGCCAACAGATGCCAGAGGCAGTGCCCCAGGTGGAGTCTTCTTTGGCATCGCTGGAGCGGGTGATCCAGGCTCAAGAACTCATGCAAGCCGCCAAGGGAGGCATGGACCGGCTGGCGGAACTGGAGAGCTTGTTGCAACAAGCTGGTGACGATGCCAGCCCAGAGCTGTTACAACAAGTCCAGCAGGAGATAGACCAGTTAGAGGCCCAGGAGCCGGAGCTACTGGCCCAGGCTTCGTCCCTGACTGGCGAGGAATCACTGGCCGACGATGATTCGGAAACAGAACCATCGATTACTGAACAGGGGCGGCAACGCCTGGTAGAAGCGGCCGGGTCGGGTGCTGACATGGTCGCCCTGTTTGGTATGCTGCAAGAACAATACCAGGCCGAGATCGACGCCGGCCGGATCTCGCCTGAGAGAAAACAGATGCTCGACGCGGTCATGGCCGAAGGCGAAAAAATGGTCGCGGCCAAGCCGGACGAATTGCCGGAAATGATAGTTCGTTCGGCCAAGGCCAAGGAGCTTTTGAGGCGGATGTCCGATGCGGTGGCCAACCCGGATGCCCTACCCGAACTGCGGGAGTTGCCGGCCGGGTCGCGGGCAGCTGCCCTGGCCGAGTTGAATGGCCGGCTGATGAAATATGTCATCTCGGAATATTCTCAGGCTTTCACCGGGGAGCAGGAATCAGAAACGCTGGCGGATCTCCAATATCGTTACATGGGCGACCGGAACGCCATTGCCAAGCTGGAAAATGATACCGATGCCCATAAGCTGGAGCAGGCCAGCCTGCGCCAGCTGGCCCTGGACACCCGGTCTTTCTCTCTGCGTAACCACTTGACGCTGGCCAGGCCGGTTTGGCCTTCGCCGGCCGTCAACCGCGACCCCAATGCCGTCTTCTACTCGGGCGGTCCAGAAGTCATGGGGCTCCTGGAAGGGCTTTGCTCTAAACAGAAGTTAACGCTGTTACCCGTGGAAGCGCAAGGGGATCCAGCCCAATTTCGCTGGAACCAGCTACGGGAGTGTAACGTGGCCATCTTCGACCTGACCGCTTACAACCGGCCGCTGCCACCAGAAGTTGCGGCCCAGGTAGCCGCCGTTGGCTACGAACTGGGCGTGGCCCTGGCCATCGGCCGCCCGGTGGTGGTCGTGGCCAAGAAGGGGCAGGGGTTACCCTTTGACGTGGACGTGGAAGCCGTCCGCCTGGCCCAGGACGAGGAAGATGAAAGGCGCCTTTCCCAGGCCCTCGACGAAGCCATGTATGGCCTGCAACGCGGGGGCGCTGATAGCTCGGTGGATGAAACCTTGAGCTACGTGCGCCAGCATTTGCCCGGGGTGGTGCCATCTTACGCCAGGATTGCTCTGGAACAAATCGACGAGAGCACGGAAGCCGACCCGCTGAAGGTACGGGATATCCTGTCGGCCGCCCTGGGCTATGCCGGGCCGGAAGCGCCTCAGATCATGTATCCCACCTGGCCCGGCGATTATCCGGCGCTGCACGAGCGGCGCTGTTTCCACGTCACCGCCTTCGGCCCCGATTGGGCCAATGAAACCATGGAGCTGGTCCGGCAAGCCTGCCGGCGAGCCGAAGAAGGCATTCGTTACATCCGTGGCGACCAGGTGTTATCACCCGATATCATCCGTTCCATCTGGGACGAGATATGCTGCGCCTCGCACATCGTGGTCGATTTGACTGGCCTGAACATCAACGCCGTTTTAGAGTTAGGCATGGCCCATGCCCTGGGCCGGAATGTTCTGCTCATCACTCAGGACGATCGCCCGGACCTTTATTTCCGTTCCATCGCCAAGATACGCATGCACCACTATTCGCTGGAAGATCCGGCCGGGTTGAACCGGGTGCTGGATGCTTTCCTTGCTTAGCCCTTGAGCACACTCAAGGGAAAGTAGCAGGATACGATCCAGTTTGGCGCATCCACGATTTCGCTGATCTTCAGGTCGGCGGCCGCGCTGCACAGGCAGTAAGCCTGGCTGGGTGCCAACCCATGATTCTCCGCCAGCCAATCGATCATGTAGCGGACGGCGTTTTGCGAATTCAGGTAAAGATCCTCGCCATGTGCTGTCGTGCAATGATATCCTTGGCTGTCGGCCTTGGTCAGTGGACTCGGCGTTGTAAACTGCAATTCCTTCAGCGACAAATCATTGCGTACGTTAAAACGCAAGGTCACCGTCATCGGCGTTTCAATGCCCGTGCCGGTTACTTCGCCGTCCCCTTGCGCCGAGTGGCAATCGGCCGTCGAGAACAACGCGCCCTCGACCCAGACCGGCAAATAGGCCGTAGCGCCAATGGTCAACCCGCGGATGTCGATGTTGCCGGCGTTGAAGCGCGGCGGTATCGTTGTGAGGCGGCCCTCTTCCTTCGGAGCCACGCCCATGACGCCGCAGAAGGGCTCATAGGGCACCGCCACCTTGTCGCTGTCTCGAAAGGCGCAGGACTCCCCTTCCAGGCGCCAGTGCTGGACATAGGGATAATCAAAGTCCTCGGCCAGCAAGCCGAAGCCCGGCAGGTGGCCATTCCAGCCCCATCCCTTGTGCTTCAGGTCCAAGATCTCAACTTCCAGCGTATCCCCAGGCCGGGCGTCTTTCACAAAGACCGGTCCTGTCAGGGGATGAATGCGCGAGAAGTCAAGATTGGCTACCGCGTCGTGATCCGAATCCGGGGTTACCTGGCCATCGACCGCCTCACGGCACTCAAAAACCACCGTGTCGCCGGGATCAATTTCGATCCGGGCCGGATAGGAATTATCCCAAAATGCGTGTACGACGCTGTCGTCTAGATAATGCTCAGCCATTGTTCTTTCTCCTTCATTCCACGAGTAGGCTCTAGAACGAGTATAGCTCGCGCCTGTTCGTTTGAAAACCACCAGCCAGCTTAATCACAGCTAGCGTACGCTTTGAATGCTGATTAACATCGAATACAATAGAACATGGCCAATCGAGGCAAGTCGAGTAGGCGGAAAGCAGCCATTCTCTCCATGCTTCTGGTGCAGCTAAGCAGGTCTCCTGAACTGGCCAAGATCATGCTTCTTTTACTGGTGTGGGGCAATGTTCGTTCGCGGTCAGGCTTCTCTACCCTCAGGACACGTCCAACTTTAAAACCTTCTGGTCAAGACAAATTGCCCCAAAAAAGTGGATTTGCGATCAAACGGCCGCGGGAGAGATTCCTCTAAACAAGCAAGGTCATGAGCCTAGCTGCCATTGCGATTTACCGCAGTGACGCAAGGGACGTAAAGGATTCCCCAAGGATGAGCCACAGGATTTTGGCAGTTTCAGGGCCATTAGCAATGCGTACTAACCGACGACCGCGCATTTTTTGACAATACAGAACATATGTGCTAATCTAGTTCTGATTAAATAACCATATATCGACCGTTTCTTGCACCTTCGCTGGCCGGGCTTCGACTAATTTCGACAACCTCAAGGTTTGTCGCCAAAAGTCGAGGCCCGGTTTTTTGTGGGGATCAGGGATCGGGGATGTCGCCAAGCGACCGCTTCGCGATCAGGGACCGGGGATCAAAAGATTGCCGACCCCGACCCCCAACCTCCGATCCCCAATAAGGAGCTTTCCTTGGCCGAGTTAACCCGCAAAGAAGTGATCGCCATCGTCGCCGTGGCCGGCCGGTCGGCAAGGTTGGCTGGAGTCGATCTGTCCGAGCTGGATCTGTCTGAGCTCAACCTCTATGGCGTCGACCTGCTAGGTGCCAATTTAATGGGGGCCAATCTGTACCGGGCGAGGCTATCCAAAGCCGAATTGGGCTGGGCCAACCTGGAAGAGGCCAATTTAGAGTTGGCCCACCTGCATCAGGCCAATCTTCTTGGCGCCAAACTGGCCAGGGCCAATCTACAAAATGCGGCCCTGATCGAGGCTTGCCTGATCGGCATCAACATGGAGGGGGCGGATCTGCGAGGCGCGCTATTGAACGGGGCCGATCTCTGCGGCGCCGACCTGACCGTGGTGCGGTTTGATCAAAAAACCGAATGGCCAGATGGCTTTGATCTGGCCCAACACTGGCGCATTGATGCGACTTAAACCTCAAAATTGAACCTGTAAAAGGGTTTTGACAAAATTTTAAGAAAACTGGAATGAAAATTTCTTGACAACGCACAAAAAACACGTTAGTATATTTACAACTAGACTATTTCCACCTAGAGTAATGGGCATTAACCGTGTTTAGAGCACCTTTTGTAGGGCGTAGCCGAGAATTAGAGGTTTTGGAAAACCTGTGGGAATCCCCCAAAGCCAGGTTGTTGATTTTATACGGCCGGCGGCGGGTTGGCAAGACCCGTTTATTGACCCATTGGCTGCAGAATCATGATAATGAGGGCCTTTATTGGGTGGCCGAGCCGGCATCGGCCCTGACCCAGTTGCGTTCCTTTTCCCAGGCGTGGATGAATTTCATCGATCCGGAGGCGGAAGTGCCGCCGGACTTCACCTTTTCCAGTTGGGAATTGGCCTTCAGGCAACTGGCTCTGCGGGCCCAAAATAGGCGCATCGTCTTGTTTATTGACGAGGTCACCTATCTCATCGACGTCAATCCGGACTTCGTCGGCACCCTGCAAAAGACATGGGATCTCTGGCTGAGCGACTCCAATCTAATGCTGGCCCTGGCTGGCTCCCAAATGGGCTTAATGCGCAAACACTTGCTGGAATATGAGGCACCCCTGCACGGACGGGCCACGGCCCAAATGCAACTGCCACCCCTGCCTTACGGCACAACCAAGGATTACTTCCCTACTTACGACGCCACTGAACGGGTTACCCTTTACGCCATGTGGGGCGGGGTGCCGGCTTATTGGGAGCGCCTGGACCCCGAGCTGCCAATCATGGAGAATCTGCGCCGGATCATCCTGCCTGCCCACGCCTGGATGGTGGACGAGTCGCGCATCTTGTTACAGGATTTCATCACCGACTTGCACAACTACGTGGGCATCATGCGGGCCATCGCCGATGGCCAGCAGGCCATCAGTGATATCTCCGATCGAACCGGCCTCAACAGCAGCAAGGCTTCCTTTTACCTAAGCGTCCTGCGAGACACCGGCTTTGTCATGCGCCAGGTTCCGGTCAGCCAGCTGGGCACCGATTCGCGCCGCGGCCGGTACTTCGTGACCGATCCTTATCTGCGTTTTTTCTACCGCTTCATGTCGGCTTACCAATCCAAACTGGCCTTAGGCCAGACCGATCAACTGCTGGAGATCATCGAGCAGGACTTGCCGTCATTCATCGCCCACAATACCTGGCAGGAACTATGTCGCGAATGGCTGTTATTGGCCAGCGCCCACGGCCAGATCCCAGTCCCGGTGGAGGAAGTGGGTAGCGAATGGGCTAAGAGTTATACCATCGACGTGGCCGGTATCAGTGAAGCAACCACGAGCCTGGTGCTGGGTGATTGCTATTGGCAAACACCGCCCCTGGGCCCTGAGGCGATCGAGGAGCTGATCAGAAAAACGCCCAATATTGTGCCTAAGAAGAACGGAAATTGGTCCGTATACTACGCACTCTTCTCGGCCGGCGGCTGGACGGAGGAAGCCCGGGAACAGGCCGAAAACATCTTAGATGAAATCGGCTGGCGCAAGCGCTGGCATGCGGTAGGCATCCGGCTTCTAAGCCTGGAAGAAGTGGACGCCGACCTGGTCAACTGGTCGGCTTAAGCATGAGTCATAGGTGACAATCATGGAGGTGATAGTTACGTAGCATTGGAAGTGTCTTTCACCTGTAAAGTAATTAGCAATTAATCATTAACAAATCACAACTCACCATTAAAAAAGACCCTTGTCACTCTCCGGGTAAGATTGGGACAAGGGCCTGGGCGATGGGATCGGACATCCGCATCTGTTGATACGTTATGTAGATTATCATCAAAGCGGCTCTTTCGTCAAGTCCCCCATCAGTCCTTTCTTATCATTTTCATATTCCTTGGCCCATGGTTGCCTTATCACCGGCCAGTCCCGGCTATTGACCATTGGGCGCTAGCAGCAGTTAGCGCCCAATGGTGAGTAGCAGGTGCTACTCGCCAAAAGCAAAAAAGCCAGCCCTCAGCTTGCTCGAGGTACTGACTTTTCTTGCTGTATAGACCGGAACCGCATCGTTCGCTGGTTAACGGGAAATGGCGCAATTGGCAGTTGTGCCATTCCCTCAGCGCGAAGCCCCTTAAATGGGGAAGGGGATTTTGTGTCCCTCGCGCGATTCTGGTCTGAACAATATCACAGGCCAGATCAGATGTCAATGAACGCGTTAGACACAAAAAAAGAAGGGGTAATCCCAGCGCAATGGCAACTTTTATTAGTCATCCTGAACGAAGTGAAGGATCCCTCTCAACCTGCTAGTAGAGAGGGATTCACTCGGCCGTCGCTCCTTGGTAGCCAGTTCCGGCTGGCCGGCAGGGACCGGTGGCTGAGCCACTGCGCCAGGTTTTCTGAGAATGACTGGCGTATCAATCTTGTTGGTCAAGGTTGACGGGAAGCAAAAAAGGCCAGGCGCCGCCAGCGCCTAGCCTTGTTGCTGTCAATTAAAGCCACATATCTCTCTGCGTAAGCGGTGCACCACCACCGCTTGCGATCGAGCCCCTTAATTGGGGAGGGGGATTTTGTGTCCCCATGTGGCTTCATACCAACCTAATAAGGAGGATAACACAAGCAGATCCTGGCGTCAATAGAGTCTGGAGTCGCGAGCTTCTAGCTCGCTTGCGAGCAGGATGCCCGTGCTCCCAGACCAGCAATCCATCTATTGAATCTGTTCCTGTGCCAGTAGGCCATGGGCGGCCGTGAAGGAAGCCCGTCGCCTGCGCTCATTGCAGCGCAGCGGCGATTGGAACAATTGAGAGAACAGCGGTTAGTTGACCACGGTCGGCGGACAGCAGACAGTGGCTGGCAGACAGCGGTCAGTGGCCGACGGTCAGCGGTCGGCGGTCAGTTACCCTTCGACAAGCTCTACCGCCCCAAACTCCCAACCCTCAACCCCCAGCCCCCCGTTCACCATTCACAATTAACCATTCACCATTCACAATTAATCTCTCTCTTTCCCGATCTGGCTTTGGGTATGCTGCGGGAGGGGTTAACGGCCGCCGGGAGGATATGGCTCTTATTGCGGCACCTGGATGGAGATGGGCGAGGCTGGCTCCGCATCGAGGTGATCCAGGAAAAATTGACCGCCAGGGATTCAGAATTACGCCTTTGCGGCCGGCGGCAGTTACGCAACTTGCTGCAGCAGGGTAAGGGGATCTTTTGGGAACGAGACCGGGATCGGGTATGGCTCAAGTCGGCGGCCAAAGTGGCCATGGCCTTAGGCGTGGAAAGGCTAAGCGGGCGGGCGGTCTCATTACCAGTCGAGACGTTGCTAGGTGGGATCGGCCAGGTACGGGCCCACTTTTATGCTTCTTTTCACAGCGGGCGAACTGGCCTGGGGTTTAAACCCCAGGGAAGGCCCATCAGCCGGGACAGGCTGGAGCAGATCACCGGCGTTCCCGCCCGCACCCAACGGGACTATGACCGGGCGGCCGGGGTGGTTCGCCAGGGCAACATCGCCGTGGGAGAACGGTATCAAACCAAGAACTTTCAGGAACGAGCCTGGTGTCACGGCCGGGCGGCATTTCCATACCTGGATCATGACGGCCGCTTTGGCCCGGCCGGGGATAAGTACGTGGCCTGGCGCCTGCCCAATAATTATGAAGGGCCTCACGACACAGGCCCGGTGGGAAGGAAAAAGAAGATCAACCGACAGATAGACCTTGTGAATACAGGGGCGCAGGGGAACGGTCTGTCCGGGAGAAATTCAAAAATCTTCCACACCAACGGGCCCGAGGCAGGTAAGGCTTATAACCGGGATGGGACGGCCGATATTTACTGGCCGGCCGAGCTTGCCCTGAGCCTGTCGAAGGGTGTTGGGCATAGCGGCTCACCCGACAAAGGGCGACGATGGCACGTCCTCCCGGCCAGGAGGAAAGGAGGTGAATAGTGGAGCGGAAAGAAGTTGCCGAAATAAAAAGGGGTTTTTTATCTAAACTTTACAGAATTTATGAACCGACGATAATAGCGCATTTCTTAAGTTCTTAATCTGCTCAGAGCTTTTTAGAAAACGAATCAGTAAATCCAAAAGGAGCGCATAATGAAGGTAAATCAAATCAAATGGAAATGGTTACCCATTCTCCTAATGCTGGTGATATGGCTGGCTGCCTGTAGCCGGGAGGAGCCGACGACGACACCAGCCCCCGAGGAACCGACAGCAGAACCTGAGGTCCAAGAGGAGCCTACAGCCGCGCCAGCGGCTGAGGAAGAAGTACCCGAAATCAGCCAGCCCATCTACCGCTGGGGCGAAGTGGCTGACCGGCTGTGGGTGCTGGTGGGTTACGGTGACGCACTCAACCTCACCGTCGTCGAGGAAGGCACGGTTATCACGGCCGTCTTCAGCAGCGTGGAACCCACCGTCAGCGGCTCCGGCGGCTGTAATAACTATTTCGCCGGCTACGAATCCACCGACGACGGGGGGCTGACCATCACCGGCCCCATTGGCTCCACCATGATGGCCTGCGAAGATACGATGGATGCGGAGACGGCCTACTTCGCCGCCCTGGAAACGGTCGGTGGCTGGTCCCTGACCGAAGAGGGTCGCCTGGAACTGACCTACAGCACCGGCCAGCCCTTTGACGAAAAGCTGGTTTACGCCCCCGGGGAAACGCCGCTCGTTGGCACGACCTGGCAATTGGTTTCATTCGGCGACCCGGAAGATCCGCAAGAAGTAGAAGCAGGCACCTCGATCACGGCCGTCTTCTCCCCCGAAACGGATACCACCGGCACCGTAGGCGGTAATGCCACTTGCAACGGTTACAGCACCAGCTACACCATCGACGGCGACCAGATCAGCTTCGGTCCCATTGCCGGCACCCTGATGATGTGCCCGGTTGGCGCCGACCAGGAAACGGCCTATCTGGCTGCCCTGGAATCGGCCCAGACCTTCCAGATCCTCGGCGCCAACATGCAGATCACCTATGACGGCGGAGTGCTCAACTACACCTCCCTCAACCTGCCGCTGGAGAATGTGCTTTGGCAGGCGGTGATGATTGTCGACCAGCCGGTGCCTGAGGGTGTGGAAATCACGGTCTTGTTTACCCCTGGCGAGGAAGCCGGACAAGGGGCCGTGGGCGGCAACGCCGGCTGCAACAGCTACAACACCAGCTATGAAACCAGCAGCGATCTCAGCACCAATCCAACTACCCATTTCTTAACCATAGGCAGCCCTATGGCTATGACCATGGCCATGTGCCCCGAAGAAGAGTTGGCCAACCTGGAGATGGCCTACATCGCGGCGCTGGAAACGGCCGAAACCTACGAAATCCTGGGTGACCAACTGGTCATCCGGGGCCAGAATGGCGACATTCAATACACGGCCGACCGCCAGCCGCTGCTGGGCACGCAATGGGTACTGACCTCTTTAGGTGACATCGAAGAGCCCCAACCGCCGGTGGAAGGCAGCAACTTCACCGCCCAATTCAATCGACTGCCTACTCTACCCTCAGGCACCGTGACCGGCGAGACGGGCTGCAACGACTACAACGCCACCTTCACCGCCAACCTGAACGAGATCAAGATCAACCTGCCCTCCAAGACCCTGAATGAGGATTGTCCCTGGGGCACGGGCAACTTCGAGGTCGAACAGCAGTTCTTCCTGGCCTTGAACGCGGCTACCGAATACCGCATCCTGGGCAACGTACTGCAGATCCCTTACGGCGAAGGTGAAAGCCAACAGGTCTTGAACTTCGTGGCCACCCAACCGGAGGGTGAGATGGCCATCGACCTGACTCCATTGGACAATACCTTCTGGTATCTGTCGGCCATCGGCGACAACCCGGTGCTGCCCTATACAGAAGTCACGGCCAGTTTTGCCGTCGACGAGGGTGGCCTCACCGGGGCCATCAGCGGCTCCGGCGGCTGCAACGCCTATAACGCGGCCATCGGCGAGAATTTCGCCGTCGGCCCCATCGCCTCCACCCTGCGGGCTTGCCCGGAGGAGGTCATGGAGCAGGAAGGTGGCTACTTCGATTGGTTGAGCAAGGCTTATGATTATGACCGGGCTGGTGACCAGTTGCTCATCTCCACCGCCAATGGGGTTCTGACCTACAATAGCACGCCGGTGCTAGACCAGAGCCTGGAATTGCAGAACAAGACCTGGTACCTGGTGTCCGTCGGCACCTTGACGGCCGTGCCCGGTAGCAACGCTACCACCCTCTTTGCCAGCGACGGCCGGACGGTGAGTGGCAATACAGGCTGCAACGAGATCAGCGGCAGCTACAAGGCAGAGCCGGGCAACAAGCTGACTATCAGCGGTTTCACCTCCACTCTGGCGGCTTGCCCCAGCGAGGACTTGACCAAACAAGAAGAGGCGCTGCTCATCTTCTTGCCTTCAGCCGTCAGCTACACGGTCATCGGCAACCAGATGCAGATCCAGACGGTGGACGGCAGCGTCATCAACTACACCTCCATCCCGCCGGCCCAGCCAACGCCGCCGACGGCAGCCATCAATGGCCCCGACCAGGCCGATACCGGACAACAATTAACCTTTGACGGCTCAGGCTCTACCGCTGGCTCCAACCCCATCGTCCGCTACGACTGGGACATGGGTGACGGCACCACCTTATCCAGCGCCTCGGTGCAATACACTTACAACGCGCCCGGCAACTATACCGTCCGGCTGACGGTTACCGACCAGGCCGGGCAAAACAATACGGCCAGCCAGGTGATCCAGGTACGGCCTGTGGTGGATGTGACGCCGCCCACGGCCGCCATTGAAGGGCTGGCTACGGCTTCCGTTGGGGAACAGGTCATCTTTAGCGCCGCCAACTCCAGCCAGGGCACGGCAGCTATCGCCAGCTACACCTGGCAGTCGGGTGACGGCAATAATGCCGGGCCGGGTCCGGATAGCACCTTCACCACCGTTTACGGCCAGCCGGGCACCTACAATCCGGCCGTGACCGTGGCCGACGCCAGTGGCTTGAGTGACAGCGCCAGCATGGCCATCACCGTCAATGCCAACCTGGAAGGCACGGACTGGATCCTGGGCAATACGATTCCGGGCACCTCCATCTCCCTGCAATTCGCCAATGGCAATCTGTCCGGCTTTGCCGGCTGCAACAGCTACAACGCCAGTTACACCACCACCCTGGCCGAGGGACCGACCAACAGCATCTCGGTTGAGCCCATCAGCAGCAGCCAGGCGCTGTGCGATGAGCCGATCATGAACCAGGAGCAGGGCTATCTGGCCAGCCTGGCTTCGGCCAGTAGCTACACCATCAGTGGCACGACGTTGACCTTAACGACAGAGAGTGGGCCGCTGACCTTTAGCGCGGCCGTGGCCACGCCGCTGCCGGCCCAGTAATAAATCTGTTGCGGGAGATCGCCAACACCATGATTCGCACGGCCGTGGGTACGGCCCTGCTGTTGGTGGTCCTCGGCTGGTTTCTGATGCGGCTGCTCCCCCAGGAGCCACAAACGTGGCTGGAGGGATCATTCTATTGCTGCTGGCCTTAAATATGATGGTTAGTCCGGCCAAACAGGACCACCATGAACAAGCAGAGAAACGCAACCCAATGCAACTGGCGATCTATCCCCTGGCCGTGCCTTTCCTGCTCAATCCGGCCGGTATCGCTGCTTTAGTCATTACCTCCAGCGACATCAACTCGATCCTGTATGGGGCCATTGTGGTCGGCCTGGTTTTATTGGTCGGGCTCATTGACTTTGCCGTTTTCAAGAATATGGACAAGCTATCCAAACACCTCGATCCCTCCCGGCTGGTGGTGACCGAGGTAATATTTGGGGCGTTGCTGGCTGCCTTGGCTGTTCAGTTAATGGTAGACGGTCTTGCCGAAATGGGTGTTATTTCCGGGTTGATTGAGCATTAGCCCTTTTGTAGTCAAACTGAGGAGAAATTTCGTATGGACGAGGAAACTGGTGCCCAAGAACCAGGACGAAGCCAGGGTTTAGACCGTCTTCATCCGGCCAGCTATGATGTGTTTATCCTGGTATTGACCATCTATATGAAGTCATTACCGAGTCGCGCGACACCTCGGCCAGGACACTATTGTTGACGACTATCTTAGTCGCCTTTGTTCTCTTAACCGCCGCCAGCCTGATCATCCTACGTTTTGAACGGGGCGCGCCAGGTGCTAACATCACCATCGGTGCCACTGCCTTTTGGTGGGCCTTTTTCACCATGACTACCGTGGGCTATGGAGATTACGTGCCGGTCACCGAAAAGAGAGATAGATGAGTAGGAAAGGGAAAGTTGGTTTGCTCTGTAAATAGGATTGTTGTGATGATGATAGGACGGCTATTGAGAATCGTTTGGCTTCTTTTTTTATTATTGTTAATCGTCAGTTGCCGGGCACCCTCGCCAGATGATGAGCTAAGCGGCCGCATCACCTTATGGCATAGTTGGCCAGAGGAAGATGCCCTCGTTCTGGAAGAAGCATTAGCCCAGTTTGAAGAAATTCATCCTGGTGTGAGCATTGTTCCCGTCACCTTGCCAGAAGACCAGATCCTGGACGAATATCATAAATCCGGTAACGATGGTCTGGGACCAGCTTTACTTATCGGGGATGATGGCTGGATTGGGGAATTAGTGAATGCCGGGCTGATACGGCCTTTAATCCCAGACGACAACACAACCTCTCTATTTGATTCACGAAACAGAGCACTAACCCAAAACCAGGGCCAGATATTCGGGGTCCCCCTTTCTTTGGCACCCAACGCTCTTTACTACAACAAGAGTGTAGTGACAGAACCACCAGAGACCTTGGATGAATTATTACAGGATGCGGAAGCTGGGAACCAGGTCGCTTTCGTGCCCCGTTTCGAGGAAGCTTATTGGGGCATTCAAGCCTTTGGAGAGGGCTTATTTGACGATCAAGGTAATTTTACCCTGGCCGAAAGCGGTTTTACGGAATGGTTAAGTTGGCTTAACGAGGCCCAGCTTGCTCCTGGCGTCATTTTGAATGTTGATGATGCTTCCTTGTTGGACCTTTTCACCTCTGGTCAAGTTGCTTATTATGTAGCCGGGCCTGAAAAACAGGCGCTCATTGCGACGGGCATAGACGAGGAAAATCCCTTCGAATATGGTGTTGTTCCTTTACCCAAAGGGCCCCAAGGCCCGGCTGGACCTCTGTTACCGGCCGAAACCATCCTGCTCTATGCTTTCACTTCCTCCGAACAGTCACGCATTGCCGATTCCCTGGCTGCCTTCCTGGACAACCAGCAACAAAGTATCCGCTTCATGCGCGAATTAAATCGGGTGCCGGCCAATCCGACTGTTAGGGTGGACCAGCGGATTTACCCTATCGTGAACGGCTTTGCCCGACAAGCCTCGACGGCCGTGGTTATACCAAACGAAATAGCATCCGATCTCCTGGTTAGCACCGGAGATCGGGCCTATGCCAGTGTTCTTTCTGGTGTGCTATCGCCTGAAGAAGCGGTTTGCGAGTTTGGTCTTGAAGTGGCTGCTTTTCAGGATTATAGGGCAGCTGACATAAGCTTGCCGCAGGGCTGTGAGATCCCGGCCGAATCGCTGACGATAGAATGACCTATAATATGAATCTTTACGATGGACCCTCCCACTGCAACCCAGCTGCTCGTGGTTTAGGAGATGATGATGGATAACGATAGAACAGATCAAGCGGAGTCGGTGGTTGAATTTATAAGCAATCAAATCGATATTCTCTTGGAGATACTTTCGCGACCAGTCGTGCAGCGGCAAATATTGGCTGTGCTTCTCATATTGCTCATCACCTGGCTTCTACCAGAAGGAGTTCGCCGCTGGCGGCAGAAGCGCATTTCGACTGGCGAGGAACCAAAATCAAAGGCTCTCTCCCGAAAACAACGTTGGTTGGCGGCGCTCTACTATCTGTTGACGCCACTTCTGGCATTAGGGCTCCTGAACATCGCCATAAGGTTATTTGCCCAACAAGGTTATCCCAATGGCTTGTTGGCAGATTTAAACAACCTGATTTGGATCTGGCTCATCTATCGTATTCTGCTGACAGTGCTGTATGCCCGTTTTGGTGAAGCAGTACGCCCTTACCGTATACGGATCGTGACGCCCATCTTCCTCTTTCTGCTGGTCCTACAAATTTTTGCTGTCTTACCTGGTTCATCTACCTTTCCAGATGCGATCATTGGCTTTGGCTCAATTTCCTTCACCTTTGGCAACCTTGTAACTGCTCTGATCGTTTTATATATCTTTATTGTCGCCGCCTGGATCGCCAAACAGGTTATGATTCAAACGTTACCCGCTCGTCTGAATGCGGAACCGGGGGTTATCGAATCTGTAGCGACGCTGACGCGCTATGCGCTTCTATCATTGGGTATCCTCTTGTCTCTCAGCTTTCTTGGCCTGAATCTCACATCATTGGCCATCGTCGCTGGTGGTCTATCGGTCGGCATCGGTATTGGCCTGCAAGATATTGTCGCCAATTTCGTCAGTGGGTTAGTCTTGTTGTTTGAGCAATCTCTACGACCCGGAGATGTGATCGAACTTGACGGTCGCATCAGCGAGGTAGAAAAGATCAGCCTGCGAGCCACCACCGTCCGTACCCTCACCAATGAAGAGCTGATCGTTCCCAACAACAACTTCACCACAAATCAGGTGAAAAATTTCACCAAATCTGAGCGGTTGGTTCAGGTCATAGTTCCGTTGGGTGTCAGTTATAAGAGTGACCCAGATTTGGTCAGACAACTAGCTATAGAAACGAGTTTGTTGCATCCTCAGGTGCTGGCCGATCCACCACCAATATTGTTGTTCCATGGCTATGGTGATTCGAGCCTGGATTTTAACTTGCTGGTTAGCACTAACCAACCGGAATTAACGCTCAAGATCAGAAGTGATCTCTATTACATGCTGTGGGAAAAGCTTGCTGAAAACAAAATCGAAATTCCATTCCCTCAACGAGATTTGAATTTGGGCAACGGCTGGGAGAAGCTAGCCACAGATTTTCAGACATCGTAAACGACGGTGGAAATTCCTGAGGGTAACTACTATTTTATTGAAGACCTTACATTTTATACAAGGAGAATTTCATGTCAGAAGAATTAAAAGCAGCGTCAAACTATAACACTCCCATCCCCGAGAACATCACCACCCCAGATGTTGTCAAAACCCGCATCGGTAAACTGAAGTTTTTCGATGGTTTACCGAGTAAAAAAACAGCCCAGAAAGTCTTTGATAACCTGGATTTCTTACGCGGTGTGGAGGTTTTTCTAAACGGGATCCCGGCTGCATCACTGGAAGCATTGCGCGCCGGCCAAGAGCAATATTTAGGCGTCAAAGAGCGTAACCAGGTAGCGATCATGGACCAGTTACTGGACTCAAACCCGCTTTTCCTGACCGGCAATACGGACACGGTGTACGCTTCACTATTCCTCGATCTGGAAAAAGATGGGCCTACCGTGGTTGAAATTCCACCTGGCTGCGGCCCCGGCACGGTCAATGATGCTTATTTCCGTTTCGTGATCGATATGGGCGCACCCGGTCCGGACCGGGGTCAGGGCGGGAATTACCTCATCCTGCCCCCGGAATACGAGGGGGAGGTGCCCGAGGATTATTTCGTGGCCAAATCCCCCAGCTATATTAACTGGGTGATCCTGCGCGGGTTCCTGGTGGACGGTAAGCCCGACGCGGCCGTGCAGATGTTCAAGGGCGGCGTTAAGGTTTATCCGCTCAAGGACAAGAACGATCCACCGCCGATGGAATTCGTCTCAGCGTCAGAAAAAGTCCTCAACACCATCCACGCTAACGACTTTGATTTCTATGGGGAGCTTGACCGCGTCATCCAAAGAGAGCCTATCGGTTTGATCGATCCGGAGTTGCGTGGCCAGATGGCAGCCATCGGCATTGTCAAGGGCAAGCCTTTTGCCCCCGACGCTCGCATGAGGGAGATCCTGACCGAAGCCGTCGCCGTCGGCAATGCCACCGCCAGGTCAATCGTGTTCCAAGCACGCGAACCGGAAACCTATATCTATGAGGGTAGAACGTGGACGGTCGGATTTGTGGGCGGCAGTCATGAGTGGCTTAAGGATGGCGGGATGGGCGGCCGGTTCCTGGACGCCCGCACCATGTTCTTCTACATGGCCACAGTCAATACGCCGGCCATGGTGCTAAAAATGGTGGGTGTGGGATCCCAGTATGCCTTGAACGCCAAGGATAACAGAGGAGACTATCTAGTTGGGGACAAAAACTACAGATTGAAGTTGCCGGTCGGTGTCCCAGCTAAAGACTTCTGGTCGGTGGTGGTCTACGATCCCCAGACGCGTTCCGAATTGCAGACCAGCCAGCCCTTCCCCAGCAAGAACAACAAGCGGGACGATTTGGACACCAACGACGACGGCTCCATAGACCTCTATTTTGGCCCCAGCCCGCTGGCCGGCAAGGAAAAGAACTGGATCCAGACCGTGCATGGCAAAGGCTGGTTTACCATCTTGCGTCTGTATGGTCCCCTAGAATCATGGTTCGACAAGACCTGGCAGCCGGGCGACATCGAATTGATAGAATAACGGGTTTTGCACGGCCGGAAAGGTCGATAATGACACAACAGTAGGTAGTGGCATGGCCTTGTACCTGTCCGATTTGGGCGGTCACAAGGTTTTGCCGCGGCACCTACGGGCGACCACAAGGGTTCGCCCCTACATTAAATCGGTTTAAGTAAGGAGGGACAATCGTGAATGACATTCTGGAAACACTAGCCATGTTGTCGGTGCTGGTCTTTGTGATCAGCAGCATGTTGAGCATGGGGCTGAGCCTGACCATTAATCAGATCGTGGAGCCGCTGAAGAATACCCGGCTAGTTATCCTAGCCTTGGTAGCTAATTTCGTTTTGGTGCCCCTAGTCGCTTTTATCATCACCATTGTCCTGCCCCTGAATGAACCGGCCGTGATTGGTCTTATCTTACTATCCACGGCCGCCGGTGCGCCTTTCCTGCCCAAGCTTGTGGAAGTGGCCAAGGGCAATATCGCTTTCTCGGTGGGTTTGATGGTCTTGCTCATGGTGGTGACCATCGTCTATCTGCCTCTCGTGTTGCCGCTGTTACTCGGCGATGTAGAAGTGAATCCCTGGGACATCGCCCAGTCCTTGATCATCATGATGCTGATCCCGCTGGCCATCGGGCTGTTCATCCGGGCGCGTTACGAAGAAGCGGCGGCCAAGATACAGCCGACCTTCGCCATGGCCGCCAATATCGGCATCCTTGTTCTGGCCGTATTAGGCCTGGTGCTCAACTTCAGCAGCATGATCGCCCTGGTGGGCTCGTTTGGTATCCTGGCTGGGATTATCTTCATCGTCGTCGCCCTGGTAATCGGCTACCTGCTAGGTGGCTCAGATCCAGGTATTAAGAGCGTCATGGGTTTGGGAAGCGGGCAGCGCAATATCTCGGCCGCATTGGTCGTGGCCGCCCAGAACTTCGATGCCGACGTGATCACCTACCTGATGGTGGTGGCTATTATCGGCTTCATCGTTCTCTTTCCGGCGGCCGGGGAATTAGGTAAACGCATGCAAAAGGTGGAATAAAGGAAATATCTGTTATGTTTGACAACATTGACTTTTATTTAGTGTTCGACCTGTTTCTGCTATTCCTGATCGGCATGGGTCCCAAAATTGCCCTGGTTCCCTTTCTGGATTTAACGCAGGGGATGGAGGCCGATACGCAGCGAAAGATCGCCAACACAATGGTTCGCACGGCCGTGGGCACGGCCCTGATACTGGTCGTTCTCGGTTGGTTCCTGATGCGGCTGCTGCACTTCACACCGGGGGCGGCTAACATCGCCGGCGGCATTGTCTTGCTGTTACTGGCTTTGCATATGCTGATCAGTCCGGGGAAAACGGGGCATGAAGAGGAATCCAGTGGTCGTGATCCGATGCAAATGGCCATCTATCCCCTGGCTGTGCCCTACCTGCTCAACCCGGCCGGGATCGCCGCCCTGGTCATCGCTTCCAGTGAAATTGACTCAATTATCACAGGGGCACTCATTGTGGGCCTGGTCTTACTCGTGGGGGCAATCGATTTTGCCATCTTTAGAAACATGGACAAACTGGCCAGACACCTCGATCCGTCGCGCCTGGTCATCACTGAAGCTGTATTTGGCGTTCTGTTGGCGGCTTTAGCCGTCCAATTGATGGTGGATGGTCTGGCTGATCTGGGGATCGTTGCGGTTGTTTCTCATTAAGGGAAACGAGCCATAAGCACATAGGTTGGGTGACGGCGCTTAGGTATGAATGCCGGGTCAGGGCGGTCTAATTTCGGGGTACGCTCCTGAGGACAAATGTTTCGCGGTTCTAGGATTGAACGACATTTCTAAATAGAACCGCGAAACGTAAGCGTCTGGTGCCCTCCATCACAAGGCCACATGTCTCACAAGTAGGATACCAGATTATGGCAAAAACGAAAGGGGATTGTAGATTCGCCAGCAACTTTTAAGGATTAACCCAAATTTTCTTTATCCTTTATAATGTTTGAATGAGCGGCACGCTGCTGCAGACGAAGCTATATATGCCTCCGCTACGGTCGGACCTTGTTTCCCGGCCGCGCCTCATCGAACGGCTCAACCAGGGACTAGAAGAGAATTGTAAGCTCACCCTCATCTCCGCCCCGGCCGGTTTCGGTAAAACCACATTGATAACCGAGTGGCGATATCGGATACCGGATTCAGTCGATCCCGAATCCATATGTCAGAACCCCGAGTTTGGCTGGCTTTCGCTGGATGAGGGCGATAACGATCTCGTTCGATTCCTGAGATACCTGTTGGCAGCTTTGCAGAGGATCATCCCTGGTATTGGCGAAACGGCCTTAGCTTCGCTTAATTCTCCCCAGCCGCCGTCGATGGAGGCGGTTCTGACGCCAGTTGTGAACGAAATCGCGGCCATGTCAGACCAGGGTGCCCTGCGTAATTGCTGTTATATGCTTGTCCTTGACGATTATCACGTCATTGAAGCTCAAGCGGTTCATGACAGCCTGCAATTTTTTCTTGATCACCTGCCACATCCTCTACATTTGGCCATCTGCGGCCGGGCCGACATACCTTGGTCGCTTTCTCGCCTGCGGGCCAGCGACCAGATCACAGAATTTCGCAGCGCCGATCTGCGCTTCAACTTGGAAGAAACGGCTGAGTTCCTCAACCGAATAATGGACCTGAACCTCGCGGACGTCGATCTTGTCGCCCTCGAGGAACGTACCGAGGGGTGGATAGCCGGTCTACAACTGGCTGCCCTATCGATGCAAGGGCTTGATGACCAGGGACGGCGGAATTTTGTATCAGACTTCGCCGGCAGCAGCCGCTACATCGTCGACTACCTGGTTGACGAAGTGCTCGCCCGTCGACCCAAAGGCACCAAGGACTTCTTGCTGCAAACTTCAATCCTTGACCGTATGAGTGGACCGTTGTGCGACGCAGTGTTAGGGATCGAGGTAGAAGAAGGCCGATCCCCGACCCCTGGTCCCCGATCCCAGAGCATTCTCGAGCAATTGGAGCAGGCCAATCTGTTCCTCATTCCTTTGGACGATAAGCGGAGATGGTATCGTTATCATCATCTCTTCGGCGACTTACTGCGCTTTCGCTTGAAGCAGACTTATCCCGATCGATTGCCAACAATGCATCGCCGGGCAAGCCAATGGTATGAGACTAGAGAGTATTGGGATGAAGCGATCCAACACGCTCTGGTGGGTGGGGACGTTGAAGAAGCTGTTCGCCTGGTCGAAGAGAATGCCATGGGAACGTTTATCCGTAGCGAACTGGCCCGGCTGATGCGTTGGGTCGATGCACTACCAAATGACTTAGTGCGTACCCGACCCTGGATTTGTGTCTACCACGCCTGGGCTTTACGCTTAACTGGTGCTCAATTTGCAGATGTGGAGTCGCGCCTGCAGGAGGCTGACCAGGCCCTCGAAAGTCAGGCCGGTGGCCCTGCTCTGGCTGGAGAGGAGGTGCAACACATCAAGGGCCACATAGCTGCAATCCGTGCCTATCAGGCCTTGTACAGCGAAAAGCTGGACCAGGTTAGAGAGTTAGGTAGTCAAGCCCTGGATTATTTACCTAAAGACGATTACATGCGTAGTTCCGTGGCTCTGGCGCTTGGCTGGGCGGAGAGATTTAATGGGGATCTTAGAGCGGCCGAACAGGCTTTTGTCGAAGCCAGAGACGTTAGCCTGAGATACGGGAATAGCTTCCTCGGAGTGTCAGCGATCTGTCGTCTGGCCTATACCCAGATGTTAGCCGGACAACTCCAGCAAGCGGCCTATACTTGCCAGGAGGCATTGCAGATGGCCACTGGCGAAAATGGCCGGCGATTACCGGTAGCCGGTTACGCCTTAGTGTATTTGGGTGGCGTTTACCGTGAATGGAACAGGCTAAAGGCGGCAGCGAGTTATCTGGTGGAAGGGATCGACCTGTGCTCCCAGGTAGGCTACATCATGGACCAGATCGTCGGTCAAGTCACCCTGGCGCGGGTGAAGATGGCTCAGGGGGACTGGGACGCTGCCCGGAGTGCTTGTGTGAACGCCGAAGGACTGAGCCAAAAGATGAAGGGCTATATGTATGCTCGCCGTTGGGCAGAGGATTGCCAGGTGCGGTTGTGGCTGGCCCAGGGTGACGGCAACCCGGATTATCTGGTAAAAGCCTCCCGCTGGGCGCAGCAGAGTGGGCTGCGAATCGACGATGAGCTCAATTTTCTGCATGAACTGGCCCACATCATCCTGGCCCGGGTGCTGGTCGCCCAGGGGCGGGCGGATCCGGATGGGCAATACCTGGCCGATGCTCATTATCTGCTGGCCCGGCTACTGGAAACGGCCGAATCGGCCGGCTGGATGGGTAAGGTTATGGAAATTTTGGTTCTCCAGGCATTAGCCTACCAGGCCCAGGGCAAATCCGATAACGCTTTGGAAACACTGAATCGGGCGTTGTCATTAGCAGAACTGGAAGGCTATATCCACGTCTTCCTTGACGAGGGCCAACCGATGGCCCAGCTACTTTATGAAGCAACCGCCCGTGGGATCGCCCCGGAATACGCCGGCCGGCTGCTAACCCAATTCCCGACAGAAGAACAAGCTATCACCCTTACACCTCCACACCCGATCACCCACACATTAGTCGAGCCATTGAGCAAGCGCGAACTTGAGGTGATGCAGCTCATCGCCAGCGGCGCTTCCAACGCCGAGATCGCCCAGGCACTTTATATAGCCGTGGGTACCGTCAAAAACCATGTCAAGAATATCTACAGCAAACTAGACGTCCACAGCCGCGCTCAAGCCATCGCTCGAGCGCGGGATTTGGGTTTGATCAATTAAAAGGCTGCTAACCTTCAACAACCTCATCTACCAAAACCCGGCCGTTTCCCCCTAAATGGCAGCCTAGCCCCGATATTTGTTTCCTTCCAATGGAAAAGTGGTGACTTTTGACACTTTAAAACGCCTAGTCGATTGGGATATTATTCTTGTAAGCAAAGAGGAGAATCACGCTGGTCAGAAGCGTGGTCCTGAGTAACCATCATTTAAAGGATGGTGGGAGGGCAGAAAAATGACTTCCGAGACTCATCCAAAAGACGTAAGCAAGGAAAAGAAACGGCAGGCAGATGCTATTTCTGGGGGGATCTTTCTCATCAGCCTGGGTGTCTTACTGGCAACAGGATGGTGGTGGCCGGGCATCATGGTCGCCATCGGCCTCTCCAGTGGCGCCTCCCTGATCTTTCGCGGCCGGACCTGGGCAGGCATCGGCAGTTTGGCCTTTTTCTGTGGCATCGCCATTTTCGTCGAGTTGATCCGGGTGGCCGATATCCCCTGGGCCCTCATTGGTCCTTTCATTTTGATTGGGATCGGCGTGATCATCGTGGCCAAAACCTTGTTTTTCCGCGGAGAATAGCCAAATAAAGTCTTTTACTGACTGGGCACCTTCAGCTTGACAGCTAAGGATCAGGCCTTCGCGGTCTTCCATTCCAGAATGATCAATAATTGGAGAACTGGCAATGAGCGTTGTGCTGATCTACCCTGAGTTTCCCGACACATTTTTCGAAAAATCTGCGAGCTGTACGCTTTTGGCCAACTAGATTCTGCCGGGTTTTGAAGTGGATGGCCGTCATTGTGCATTCCATAAAGTCAGGATTAAAGTAAAAAGATGGCTCGTCGAACGCTACTGGTTACTTACATAGCCACTTACATACTAGCAGTTGGGTCAATCATTCGCACCCTGATTCGCTTTCGTGACGATCGGTTCTGGTCAATAACCCTCTTATTCGGTGGCTACCTGGTTCTACTATTCTCTGAACCCTTTTTTATCCGCCGGAATCGTCGTTTAACTACTATCTACTTGTTCGTTCAGACCGCCATCATCTGCACAGTAGCTTTTATCACGCCAAACGTGGATTTTTGGGCTGCGCTGTTTTGCCCCCTTGTTGTGCAGGTCATGCACAATTTCCCACAACGTACCGGCTTTTTGATCACTGGGATCTTCACCGTGCTCATGTCAATTTTTATGCTCTTAGGTCTTGGTCTTGAGGTGGGTTTGCCCCTGGTATTCATTTATGGGGTTATCTATTTTCTTTTAGCCGCTTTTATCGCCATTATCCGCGAGGCTGAAGCGGCCCGCGAAGAGGGTGAAAAACAACAGGCTGAGTTCCAAGCTGCCCACCGGCAACTGCAATCTTATACAGCGCAAGCTGAGGAGTTGGCTGTGTTGGAGGAGCGAAACCGGCTGGCCCGAAATCTGCATGACTCGGTCACCCAAACCATCTTCAGCATGCGGCTGACGGCCGAAGCTGCCCGAATGCTTCTTGACCGCGAACCGGCCCGGGTTGGGGCCGAGTTAGACAAGCTGCAAACACTGGCCAAATCAGCCTTAGCCGAAATGCGCTCCCTGATTTTTGAACTGCGGCCGACGGCCGTGACCGAATTGGGGCTCATTCCGGCGTTGCGCCATCACGTCGTGACCTTAGAAAGACAGTTCGGTTTGACGGTCGATCTGCAGGTGAGCGGTGAACCACACCTGCCCAAACTGGAGGCCCAACGCTTGTTCCGGATCAGCCAGGAAGCCCTCAACAACGTTATCAAACACGCGCATACAAATAAGGCTTACTTGACCTTGCGTTTTGATGACGAACGGGTCTTTTTACAAGTGGAGGATCAGGGGATAGGATTTGATCCGAAGTCCCTGAACAAATCGGGGGATCATATGGGGCTTTCAGGTATGCAAGAGCGGGTAGAGGCGATGGGCGGCATCTTGACCGTCGATTCATGTCCAGGGCAAGGTACGCGCGTGATGGTTGAGATGACCTCGATCGGTGAGGAAGAGCATGATGGATAAGATCAGCGTGTTGATTGTCGACGATCATGGTGTGGTACGGCAGGGGCTACGAACCTACCTGGAATTATTAGACGATATCGATATCGTCGGGGAAGCCGAAAATGGCCTTGAGGCTGTGGAACAGGTACGCCAGCACCGGCCAGACATTGTGCTGATGGATCTGATGATGCCCGAGATGAATGGCGTTGAGGCCACTCGCCAGGCTTTGGCCGCTAGCTCCAGCACAAAGGTCATCGTCCTGAGCAGTTTTTCGGAAGATGAGCTGGTGTTTCCGGCCATAGAAGCTGGCGCGGTCGGTTATTTATTGAAAGACGTTGATCCGGCCGAGTTGTACCAGGCCATACGGGCGGTTTACCAAGGGGAAGTCCAGTTGCATCCGGACATCATAAAGAAGCTAATCCACCGGGTCGCGACCCATCAAATAGAAGCGGATCCCACTCACGGTGACCTCACCCCTAGAGAATTGGAGGTTCTTTCCCTCATCGCTCAAGGTGAAAGCAACCGCGAGATAGCCATGGCCTTGTCCATCAGCGAGAAGACAGTCAAGACCCACGTCGGCAACATCCTAAGTAAACTCCACCTAGCCGATCGCACCCAAGCTGCCATCTATGCCCACAAACATGGTCTGGCACCTTAAAAGTGAAGCTGCGACTTAGGTCGTAGGACCTCCAACGTATCCCCTCCACCTTGAGACCGATTGCTGAGATCGATCTTTTTCATTAGCCTCAAATCCACTCCCCGCTCGATGTGTCCGCTGACCAGATTCTATAGACTATAAATAGCCAATCATATTTAAGCCGCTGAAGTAAGTATAGGCTGATTAGCGAAGAGGAGTACGACGATGAAGGTTGGATCTATTGTGGTTGGGATTTTACTACTCGCTGTGGCTGTATGGATTCTTGTGACGATGGACAATGTTACGGCCAGATATCTTGGCGGTGCAGTTTTAGGCGTTTTGGGAATCGCCCTGTTATTCGCCGGTTTTAGAGCAGAGAAGGCGTCCTGATCCCCGCAGCAGGGGCTTTAACAAACAGGGCAAGGTGGACAAGGCCATGTCTACTGGCAGGGAGTCTTATCGAGAACGCAAAAATGCCCACAAATGAAAAGATCAGGCTCTTGATCGTTGATGACCTGGCAAGGGTTAGGCAGAGCCTCAGTACCGTCCTCCAGTTATCCGGCTATTTCGAAGTTGTGGGCGAAGCCAGTAATGGTTTGGAAGCGATTCAAGCAGCCGAGCAGCTCAAACCGGAAGTGGTACTGATGGATCTGGAAATGCCAGAGTTGGACGGCCTTGAAAGCACACGACGTATCAAAGAACAACGCCCAGAGATTGGTGTTGTGATCATCACGATCCATGATACTCCCAGTGCTCGCGAACAGGCGTTACAAGTGGGTGCCGATGCCTTCGTGGGAAAGGAAACGGCCACCGAAGTACTGGTCGAGACTATCCGGGAAATGAGGAACAGAACCAACCCAGAGCGAAACCTCTAATATTGATAAGTAAATTTCAAATATGGGGACTCGGCTAGATAAAACGTCTCTTTCACAGCGTCGTTGGGACATCGACTGGCTGCGGGTAATGGCAGTGGTGGTGCTGCTGGTACCTTACCATACTTTCCGGGTCTTTGACATCTTTGAAGATTGGTACATCAAGAACGACCAGCTTAGCACAGCCCTGAACTGGTTCAACTATCTCGGCGACGCAGTTGGCATGCAGTTACTCTTTCTCCTGGCCGGCGCGGCAACCTGGTTTGCACTACGTCGCCGTAGCGGCGGTCAGTATGCCTGGGAG
>Ga0209536_100003255_pt1 | contig 26146 bp, 25 predicted proteins | sample DeeMarSeWOR28_12_FD_187461 | JGI IMG/M metagenome (GOLD analysis project Ga0209536, IMG submission 187461) | Marine sediment microbial communities from White Oak River estuary, North Carolina - WOR-2-8_12 (SPAdes) (version 2) | ecosystem: Environmental > Aquatic > Marine > Intertidal zone >...
CCTTTTCTATTTCAATGCTTTTTCATCTATGCAAAACTTCCTTGTCATAATTGAAACTATTGCAGCACAAATTCTGCGTTAGGGTGTGCACTAAATATGTTATAGATAATATCCCTAAGGCAGATTAAAGAATAGTAGCACCTCTTTCTTCTTGATCATTTGGTAACCATTCAAGTTCTATTTCAAAAGATTTCTTTAGGTTCCGTCCCTGTTCCTCTTCAACCTTCATCTCAATGACCATACTTTGGGGGAAATCAAGAACAATTTTATTGCCACTCTGTACCAAGGTCATGGAACCGCTATCAATTTTATCGGCAATCTGACGCAAAATAGCAGCAATCTCTTTGGCTGATTTCTTTTCTTCACTTTTAAAAAGAACGGTTTCTATTCCCATGTTAATTCTCCATTTCAATTGTTAAAATATAGAGTTAATTGTATCAATAAAGATATAGTTTCGACATACCTACAATTTTGCATTACGAGACATAGTTTGAATAATGACAGCTAATATGTCCAATAGACATGAAAATATATTACCTAAAAACCATATATATTAATCAACACCAAAAGAAGAAGGGCGAGTAGAGCAATAATGCCGCCAACAATATTCAAGTTCTTTTTTATCTCCTTATAGTCAGGTTTACCAGATTCAATCATTCGACCATAACCAATAATACCCCGAAAACTGACACAGAAAATTGAAATACATAAAATTGATAATGTTATCTTCATTAAATTCTCTTCTTCAATCGGATTATAATTGTGCCTTATTGCATACCATAATGTTAAATATACGAAACAGGTTGCACGTTAAAGGTGTTCACTAGAAATTGTAACCTCAATCCGTTTACAAGTAATTACCAGCAAAGTCTTTTTGATCTGCCCTCAAGAACAAACAATTTTTCATCTATAATAAAAAATTCTGCAAATCTCCCACTGAATTTTTATTTGTGACTTTGGGAGCCAGATCGTAAAAAATCTGAACACTTATGGAGTTGGGCAAGTTCTTTTGCATAATTAAGTCAAACTTCTTTGGGGCTTGTGCAATAAATATTGAATGTCAAGCCTGATTTTGGGTGAATTAGACAACAAAAAATGAGTAATATATTCCCTGATCTCTCGGGAAAAAACTATTCATGAGCGGAACACGATTCATAGTGGCGGGAAGCTTTCTGGACGGCAGCGGCGCCGATATGCGCAGGAATGTATTTCTGGCAGTCAAGGACACCATTATCACCGCTATCGGTTCTGCAGCAGACCTTCCGCGCAACGATGACATTGAAATCGATGACTTCTCGCACTGCACCATTGTGCCGGGGCTGGTTGACTGCAGCGTTTCACTGACACGATCACCTGCTGTGGACAAAAGGCTGGGATTGTCAACTGATAAGGACGATTGCGCAAAAAAGGTTGCCATGTTGGAACGGCATATCCGCTACTGTCATGCACACGGAGTTCTGGGAGTAGCCGAAAGCGATGACATTTCAAACCTGCTGGAACATGATCTACAGGTGATGACGTCAAGGGGCATCATTGATATTCGTACATCCGGCCATATCTGCAGGAGCAAAAAAGAGTGTGCAGCCGGCAACCCAGCAGGCGGCGATTTTCTCAAGATTTGTTATTCCGGTAATATCGAAAACGGGGAAGCGCCATATCCAGGGCTTAGCCCTGAAAACCTCTGCCGCATTCTGCAGCACAGAGGCGACAAAAAAGCAGTAGTGGTAGCCAACAGACAGCAACAGGTAGCGGAAGCGCTTGAGGCTGGATGCGATGCCATCGAACAGGGATACGCCATGTCTGAGGATAATCTCAGGAAAATGGCGGACAGAGATGTGCTATGGATTCCAAGCATACTGCGGGCTAAGAATGCCCTGGATGCAGCAGGCAGTAGCGGAGATGTGTGCTGCCGTTTCTCAACGCGCTATGTGGCACCGGGAAAGCCGGTTCCAGGGGCGGAAATGTTTTGGGAAAAGATACTCGCCGAACAATTGACTCAACTGCGTCTTGCCAAAAAACTGGGCGTGAAAACGGCTGTGGGTACTGGTGCCGGCAGTGTCGGCATCCTCCATGGCGAGTCAATGGTAGAGGAGATGAAATTATTCATCAAGGCCGGTTATTCATTGGAAGAAACTATCCGGTGCGCATCGGAAAATGGCGCAAAATTCTTCGGGATGGAAAAACTGGGAACGCTTGCCATTGGGAGACAAGCGACCTTCCTGATCACCAGAGGTACGGCACAACAACTGCCAAGAAAACTCTCCTATTTGGAAGGCATCTATGTTAACGGTTCACCCAGCATCGTATATCAAAAAAATCCTGTCATGAAAGCCTGACAAAAATGCTTTACACAGCCTCAAAAGATAAACGGTCATGGAATTCTGTATCATGTCCCCTTAAAATCTGCTATCTGGACTAACAACTCCGCGTCCTGAGTCCATACTTCTTGCCATAGTGAAAGCAAGGAAGACAGAGTCAAGGTTCTGCTCTTCCTTTTCTTATCTATAAGAAATTTTGAAGAGAATGGCTGGAATTCTCAGTATGAGAGTTCGTATTCAGGAGGAATTAAAATATCTGCCGAATTCTTATTTTCCGTTACAGATTTTGATGGGCTACGTTACTTTCCCCCGGCACTCTTTTTAACAGGCTTTGCATCTGCTGCCTTCGTTTTAGCCTGTGTCTTCATTGCCTTGAGGGCTTCCCTGGTTTGGGCAATCTGCACATCAACCTTGGCCCCTCTGGAAATAGATATATATTCTTTATATAATATTTCCCCTTTGCCGCTGGAATTTGGCCCTATCTCAATATCATTTCCATCAAGTTTTCCATTAAATTCACCGTCGACAAATATTTTACCAACTGCCTTTACTTCTCCTCCATGGAACTTGCCGGATATTTTTACATCCTTCCCTGCGGAGATGTTTCCCCCACTTAGTTTGCCCTCTATGTCAACACTGCCTTCTTTTGTCTCTATATTCCCCTTGCAGATTCCTTTTATCAGAATGTTTGACTCTTGCATTGAAGTTATATTACCCTCGACCTCTCCGTTCAATTCCAAGTCACAGGTAACATTAATATCTCCTATCAGCTTACTGCCTTTTAATATTTTGTTCACACTTGGACTTCTTTGAGCTGTACCCAAAGGTCGCATAGAAACATCTTTCGGCACATCAGCCGTTAATTCGTTTTTTTTATGTTCTGGATTCCCACTGCTGCTTTTCTTAATTTCATCTTCATATACGCTCTTTTTATTAAACATACTGTTTCCCCACCTTTAACAGAGATTGCTAGCTGTCAAGTCATGGCTTTTTCCAGCCTGCCCTGAAAATTGAAAACAATGCCAAAACAACCGAATCATGTTTTATAACAAAAATAATGTACCTTCAAGCAGACATCAGCCAAAAACAAGCCGTTTCAAATGATGTTACTATTATTCATACTCTCTTGCCACATTAGAACTATTTGAAGCTTACGCAAGAGTTGCCTTGGAGAACAGCCAGACAGGCAACCAATTTTAAAATAAATTTTCAGCAAGCTATTTCATAACTTGAAAAGTATCGATATGCGGATGTTCTTATTCAATTATCAACTATATATAGAGTTTGAATCGAATTTCAATATCGGGTATCCTGTAGCCAGAATTGGGCTGAAATGTCACGGTTGCCAATTTTTTGTGCGCTACACTAAAACGATTACTTCTCACCTGCCACTTTGTCTAATGTTGGCACTCTTATCTTATAATGCCCAAAAGGAATTAGCACAAAATGGTTAAAGACAGATTTGGACAATTCCTCATTTCCAAGGGTATAGTGAATGAGGCGGCTGTTCTTAAAGCACTAGACTTCCAGCAGCAGCATACTTTTACTATTGGGCAACTGGCTTTGACACAGCACAAATTAACAGTTCGACAGGTGTTAACGATTCTCAACACACAAATCGTATCTCCCAAACTTTTTGGCGAGATTGCTGTGGAATTGGGTTACCTTACAGAACAGGATTTTAGTGATCTCATTGACCTGCAAAAGCAAAAGAAGCCTTTTCTCGGTGAAATTCTGGTAGATATGGAAGAAATTACCGCAGAACAGTTAAACTCTTTACTAATTGAATTTAAAAAAGAAATGGCTTGAATCTTTTACTCCTGGCACTGAATATTTTGTCATTTTTCCATATACCAGAATTCTATGACGTATCTGTTTGAATAAACCGTTCAAAGCATATTCACTTCGAAATTACGTCTTACTGCCCTTGCCTGACACTTTAAGATTGCTCACCGGTTTAAAAGTAATACCGATGAGGTTAAATACACCTCAGAAGTGGGAGATTATTGCCTCCCAAAGAGCAAATAGTTTTTGTGAAAAAATATTCATATGCAAGGATAATGTGCAATAACTTTAGCCCTGATCATCACCGGTTTCATCTTCATCACCGAATTTCCAATTGTGCCTGGGGAACAAGTTCTGAAAAATAAAAATCAGCCATGCACACATCCATAAAAGAGCTCCGAGCTTCCAATCAATAAACGGCAAACCGAGAAGAAGTACGAGAAGGATTATTGCAAAGATTTTTCGTGTAGTTTGAGACATACAAACTTGTAATAGTTCTTAGGCAAATAAAATGTAATGACCGGCTGCCGATCTAGTCGCTTAATAAGTCCGCAAATTTTTCGGCCCTGTAATCAAAAATACGTTTCAGGATTTTTTGTATGACAAAAAAATTCAGTATTTTACCAAGTATTCCATAGGGAACTTCATAATATACCTTATCAATGACCCGTACACCTTTTTCTGTCTTGATGAGTTCATGATAGTGATACCAGAGCTTATAAGGCCCTGCCCTCTGCTCATCGACGAAGGAAAAAGGTTCCCGTATGTGTTTTATCTCAGCAACCCAATTACGCCTGCCGAAGAAGGGGATTGTAATAATATACTCGATAATGAGTCCATTGAACATGGTGTCCGGGACAGCAGAGACAATTTCAAATTCAAGTTCAGGGGGGGTGATGCTGTTAAGATTTCTTGGATTCTTGATAAATTCCCAGGCCTTCTGTGTTGTGGTACAGATTTCTTGTTCCCGTTCCAGTAGATACATAATATACGAGGTAGGATCGTGCTAAATTATTCTGTAACCCCAGATCATTTTTTATTTATTTAAATACTTGGTACGCTAATGGTATGTTTTTTAAATGATCTAAATATATAGTAGTATAAATTATTGCCGAAAAAAATGTTAAATGAGGGAGTTATATGGAAGACGGTTCCTGGATAATCAGTATGATCAAAGATTTTGTGGAGCATTCACCCCTCAATGATATGGGATTTGCTGAACGGGAAAAAATTTTTAATACCCCCCTTATCGGTTTTTCCAGTGGTGCTGATCCGCTCTACAATGAATACAAATCACATATCGGCTCCTTTTATTTTTCTCCCCTGGAACTGTTTGCAAAAACCTTTCAGGATATTGAACTTACTGCCGATGATATAACGGTTATAAGCTGGATCATCCCCTCCACTGCTGCCACCCGCAAGGAACAGGCTGCACAAAATCGCTACCCGTCTGAGCGCTGGGCACGAACCCGCGATATCGGAGAAAAATTTAATAACCTAATCCGCAGACATGTGGAAGAAGAGCTTGAGGGCTCAGGTATTCCTGCACTGGCGCCGCTCCTTTCGCCGCATTGGTCACGATCTGATCAAGGCCCCTATGCGCCATGTTCGAACTGGTCCGAACGCCATGCTGCCTATGCTGCGGGCCTTGGAACCTTTGGTCTGTGCGACGGCCTTATAACCCCTGTTGGCAAGGCAGTGCGCGTCGGCTCTGTGATTGCTGCACTTAAAATCACACCAAGCAGCAGGCCCTATAATGATCATCATGCTTATTGTCTGCATTTTACTGAAAATATATGCAGAAAATGCATACCCCGCTGTCCTGTCAATGCACTCAGTGAAAACGGGCATAATAAAAAACCGTGCATGCAGTATACTGAACACCTTATGCATGAGTATATCAAAGAAAAATACGGCTTTGAGACTTATGCCTGCGGCTTGTGCCAGAGCTGGGTGCCGTGCACGGATAAAATCCCGACCAGAGAAGATGTTTAAGTTTTTTTAAAAAGAAGGGCTCTCCACTTTCTCCAGATCAATGTCCTTTGTTTACCAGGGACAGGCGAGTAGTGCTCTAAAAATTCTCAGCACAATATGAAATATTAATAGCTATGAATCCCAGCCTGAAAAATAATCCCATCTCCAATTTTTCCAAGGGATTTCTCTACCCTTTCCGGGCAGGAAAATTTATCAAAGGCCATCCGGTACTCTTCAAGTACATTATTGTACCCTTCCTTATCAACGTTGTGGTCTTGAGTATAGCAGTCTATTGGGGTCTGACATTTTTCAACTCCATTGTTGTGCATTATATACCCCAGGGTGATGCTTGGTATTGGGTGATTCTCTCCTATTTCCTCTGGATAGTCGCTATACTCATGACACTGGTCCTTGTTTTTTTTGGTTTTACTGTGACCGGTGCTATAATCTCCTCACCGTTCAATGACATCCTCTCTGAAAAAACCGAGGAGCTGCTCACAGGTATCCACAATGAAGAACCTTTTGTCTTCAAAATATTTCTCAAGGACGCCATGCATACTGTGATGGACGAGAGCAAAAAAATTATAATCTTTGTTGTCCTCATGGCTTGCCTGCTTCCCCTGAACCTGTTTCCAGGGGGCGCCCTGCCCTACTCTATTCTTTCAGTGCTCCTGACCATTTTCTTCCTGGTGGTGGAGTATACCGGTTACATCTTCTACCGTAAACATTTGACCTTCAAGGACCAGAGACACTTCATCAATTCAGAGAAATTCATGATGCTGGGATTTGGGGCCGGCATAATGGGCTTGCTGGCTGTGCCATTTCTACAGTTTTTCTGTATCCCATTGGGGGTTGTGGGAGCCACACAGCTTTGTCATGATCTTTCCGGGCTTGAAACACCTAGGCTGGAGCATAATACCAAAAAATGACTATCCCCATGACAGGGCAGCAGCAAAAAAGTCCTCCCCCTCATCTGGACGCACAAGGTAACAATATAGAACAACAGTACGGCACGGTCTTGCTGAAGATATTTTCCGATGCATGGAACAAATCAGTGATGCAACTGATAGCCCCTCTTTGTAAAAAGATCAATTGAAGCATCCACGACATCGGGATCATACAGAATTCCTCGCTTCATGGTAATTTCCTCAAAGGCATCATCGATGCCAAGTGCAGGTCGATATGGACGATGGGAAGCCATGGCCTCTATAACATCTGCTACCCCAAGAATTCTTGCTTCGAGAAGGATTTCTTCATCTTTGAGTCCGTAAGGATATCCTGAGCCATTGAGTCTTTCATGATGTTGCAGCACGATATCTGCAACGGGCCAGTTGAAATCGATCCCTTTCAATATTTCATAACCGGCTTGAGGATGCTGCTTGATCAAAGAAAATTCAGATTCATTTATCTGCCCCGGTTTGCTTAAAATCTCCGCTGGTACTGAAATCTTACCAAGGTCATGGATGAGTCCTGCCATGCGGATACCGTCTATAACCTGTTTGGACAGACCCATTTCAAAGGCTACTGCCCCTGCAATATCAGTGGTGCGCCGTTGATGGCCGGCAGTATAGGCATCTCGTGTCTCAACAGTTCTGGCAATTGCCTGTATTGTGCCGTCAAGATTCTTTCGCATCTGCTTCATATTATTGCGTAATTCCTCTTCGGCACGCTTGCGCCCGGTAATATCCTTGTAAATTTTTACAACCACGGAAGGCTTACCAACATTATCCCACGAGACAACCCTGGCCGTACCCTCAAAGTACATACCGGTCCCATTCTTGTCTTTCATCTTTATTGACTGACGCTTGACAGTAGTGCCATTACGAAAGGCCTGCCGGGTCAGACAGGAAGATGGGTCACAACAGAGTTCTTTCTTACCGTATAAGGCTTCACAGCATGATTTTCCCAGAATATCTTGACCGAAAATCTTCTTTGCCTTCTCATTGGCCCAAAGTATTACTAAATTCCTGTCAACTAAAGTCATATGCGCATCAACGGACTCCAACATAGCCAGATATTTTGCTTCACACTTCCGCATACTATCCAGGGCGGCAAGCTTGCACTCGGCATTCTCCTTCTCCAACTGCTTAACACGCCTTATCAGTTCATGCTGCGTTAGTTTCTCGTTCACTGAAAAGCTCCCCGGTTGTTCAATGACGGCTGTTTTCATTATTCATTATCCCTTTTAATCAGCTGTATTTTTATGCTTCAATCCTATGCTGCCTGACTCTGGTACACTTTTTCCTTGATTTCTGTTATTGGAAGTCCTGCAATTGCAGACAAATGGCGGTAATGAGGATTTTCTTTTGTAATAATATCGCCTATTCTGGAAAATGAATTACGGATGAAAATTTTTCCTGACTGGCTTTCCTGATGTACCCCAAACCTGATCATATTACGCTCATCCTGTGTAAGGCGGCTGATAAGATTCTTTGTGGTCCAAATTTCACCATCCTGGGCAAGGTCTGAAAGCCGAGAGGCAAAATTGATGCTATCACCCAAAGCAGTAAACTCAACATTATTTGACGATTGAATGGTGCCGAAAAATTCCTGCCCCTCATTGATGCCGGTATTTAAAAACAGTTCAGTATCCCAGCCTTTACGAAGTTTCCATTTACTGCTCAACTCTTTCATTACTTCCCGTATTTCGATGGCACAGTTAACGGCATTCATCAAATAGTTTACTCCAGGTCTGTGGATGAAATAATAAAGCATTCCATCTCCAGCATGCTTGCCGTAAATCCCCTTGTATTTCTCAAAGACAGGCCCTACTGTCTGCCAAAGTTCATTGATCAGTTCAAAATAATGCGCCGGCAGCAGTTCAGCGCTTATTTTCACAGAATCCTGGAGATCTGCTATAAGCACACAAAGTGATACCAGGGATGGCATTCTATTTTTCAGAAGTTCACTGATTAATTTGTCTCTATGGGAAAGCATATCCAGTATGCCGGTATTGACGCTGTCGGTAGGCACATAGACAAAGAAAGTTCCTTCCCGGAATGACATGGTATGAACCCAGTAGGACAAACTGGAATTATCTGCTGTTCTATTAATTGTTATGGGTAGATGATAGATATCCTCTCGGGCAGAGCTGCTTTTTTCTGCAAACAACTCAGCCAGAATATTTATTTCACTTTCTTTAACCCCTTCATATAAGGATTTTAGATTGTTCGCCGAGATCCTTTTCTGCAGAATAGTCAAATGAAGAAGAACCGCTTCTTTCCAGTTGCTTACATCTTTACGCAACTCTTCATTAAGAAGGAGCCGAAAAATATTTCGCGACTCAATATCAACCATTGGTTTTATATCACGGTTAAAAATTAACTCTTCAGCAGGCTTATTGATCCATTCTATTTCAAAGTTATGATTGATCAGGTAGGCCGGTGAACTGATATCAGCAATAGTTACCTGCAGTTCATGGGTTGCAATTCGGCGGGGGGTGTGCGGAGCCGGCTTTTCGGGATGACGAACTTTCGGTATGGATTCTTCTCTGTCTTTGATTATGTCTTCAATGTCTACAATATCTTCTGCATCTTCAAAGTCGTCTGCATCTTTCGTGATTTCATCCTTTCCCTTGCCTTCAAGATCTTCAAAGTCGGTAATGTCGTCGGTGTCTTTCGTTATTTCTGCCTTTGTTATGTCTTCAAGATTTTCAAAGTCTTCTGGACCACCTCGGTCTTCATGTTCATCAAAAACTTCTCGATCTTGCGGTTCTTCTTTATCAACTGAAAAACCCTCTTGAAACATACTGGCAATTTCATCCATGGTATTGCCTTGGCGTTTCAAAACTTTGACCTTGATTATATTCTCTAAAACACTAACCGGGAAATAACCGATCTGTTTTACACCCTTTTGGTCAGGACCGGGACGGCGCACTATGGGTTTAGGAAGAATACCCATTTTGATATAATTATTGAGTGTTGCTCTTGAAATTCCTGTCTTATCCATTAATTCTTTACTGGTTATCAAGTTGTTATCGCTCATGACCGTGCCCTTGTAATAATTTACACAACAATAATTTTCTGTTTAATTTCCATAATAACAATAATTTATACACTCAATAATTGGCATTTATAAATACCAATACAACCAATTCGATTAGACAGTATAATAACAAATTGGACTTGTCAAGTAAAAATTATACAGTTTAAAATAAATTTTTATACACATAGTTCACCTGTATAATTACATACAGTTACAGAATTTAAACGCTTTATAATTAATTTATATCTGTTATTTCAAACATCTATAAATATAATGTCCATGTGACTCAGAAGCACTAACCGTCAAATCAAGAAAGTAAAATTAAACAGTATAATTATATTTAGACAGTTAAATTTGCCTTTTTAGACAGCTAATGAGGCCATTTATACAATATGCAAGAGCTAAAACTGCTATCAGTTCATGATAAAAAGACCAGAACCTGCTGGTCTTTCCATGGGCCTGTTAGTTATTGATGATACAAATTGAGAAAAAAACTGAACTACTCTGAGAGCGGTATGAGAAAGAATTTGTTAATGAACTTTGATACTGAAATTGTGCAGGGTATATCATTCAGATATTTTGTCATAGATGGGAGAAGAATAGTTGAATACTGAACGGCGGAAGAACTCCACAAGAGTCTTACGCCTTGTAAAAACTCTTACCTGCTCAGGTATAAGATCAGATATATCTGTTCGCATAACAGCCATCTTATACTCTACATGCGCAGCAAAACGATTATCAAGATACCAGGCGTAAATAAGACCGAAAAGCAGCCCTGGAGGAGTAAAACCTTCATTTCCATTAACCAGCCTGGTATAAAGCAAGACATCAGACTCAGATCTGATCATTCTGGCCAGGGCCAGATACCTAGACAATTCCTGATCCGACAGAAATGTATTCCGTTCTTCAGGAGGCCTGACTCGGAGCTTGAACATCTTACCAACAGCGTCCCCCCCCTTTTCAACACGTTCCATTTCCTTGGTATATGCATAATTACCCAAAAGGGCCTGTCCCAATGCAACCAGAAAAGCCTGCTCAAAGGCTATTTTCTCAACAATCACATCATGACAGATCTTTATTGTACTGTCTTCAGGGTCATAAAAGGAATACACATTATCCCATTCCTGGCTGCGTGACCATGCTGCCCGGTCTAGTATCTCTATAGCTGCTATGTTAGATAGATGGTCCAAAGGTATATCCTTATGGAACCAGAGAATTTCCAGCAATCTCCCAGAGACATCGTCTTTGGCAACATCTTGCCTGATGCTGATTTGTTTCAGCCATTTTTTCAGTGCTGTATATCTCTGACAGGGATACAGATTGTCCTTTTGCACCAGGGTGTGTTTCATGTTGTAGCTTTCCGGCATCAGTTCAGCAGTCACCCCAGGAAGATCATCCTGAGGCGGGATTTTTCGTTGCAGCGAAGTAACCGCAACAAGAGTGCGTATGGCCCGGGCAAGCATCGCTGGAGCATGCTGAATGACGTTACGCTCACGAAGCGCAGCCTGGGAAAAAATACCTGCCTCAAGGGACTTGAAACCCAAGGCTGCAATTTTTTCCCTGTCCATCAAAATCGGGATCTTGTCTTCCATGGCATAATTCTGCAGAATGGAGCCGGGTATATCCTGCAGTCCCAACGAGAGCACGTGATGAAAAAGCCCTACTACCCCTCCCGGAATATTACGGTGGTATGCCTTTATGAGATCCGACACGTAAAAACGCCTTTTGGGGTCTTCACGAACTACATCAGTTTCCCCTTTCTGGATCCAAAGGTTTGCAACAAGGATCTTCAATGCTTTTTCATTATTACGCACCGCCTCAGCCAATCCAGGTACTTGGAATATAGGAATTGTACTTGTATAAAGACTGCCGGGTGCCAGGATAATAATATCAGCCGTATTTAAAGAATTTATCAGTCCGTCCGGCACGTTAGGCTCTTCAACAAAACTGACAAACAACCGATCAACAGGATACCCTCTCCGGGCATAACTTGACTTGTACTCACCTGTTACCAGGGTGCCATTGCTGTATAAAACCTGCAATTGAGCCGGAGTCAGGGAACAGGGTATAACTGCATCATCAGCAAGTGCCATGATCCGGCATAAGTGTTTCAGGCCTTCATAGTCACTTGGATGAGACAAATTACAGGCCTCTGCTGACTGTACTTTTTGGCGCAACGCGTCTGCATACTGCCAAATTGCTGCTGCCAGCAGAAGATTTCCCAGGCAATGAGGCCTGGACAGCAACTTTGTCATTACCGGATCGGTAAAAAGTGTCTCCAAAAGTCCAGCCAGGTAATTATACATGGCCTCCGGGAGCAATGCAGGGTCAAAACCGGCTTCTGCACTGATTTTTTCTATGGATCCAGGATGCCTGTCAAAACGGTAATTAAACAGTTTATGCAGTATATTTACAACCTGTCTGCATCTGGCCTTGTCTAAGGCATACCTGTCTTGAAGGCTTTTTTCCCTTATAGATGAGAGCAGGACATGGCGAAGATCACCCAGGGAAATAAATGGCATATCCTTTAACAGTTCCCCGGTAGAACCGCCGTCATCAGTAACACATACTATTGCCTTTGTTTGCGGAAATATCTCCTTTAGACCGCTGAACGGGTCCTCCGGCCAGTTTTCCTTCCTGCTATCGCCCCCGATAATATTTGAGAGTCCGGTGCCGCCACCAAGGACAACAACTTTGGTATTTTGAACATCAAACTGGGACAACGAGGAGGCCAGCTCAGCCAATGCTCCAGATACTTTGTTGGGCAAACCTTCTGGTGGACCCTGCAGTTCAAGATATATGAGCTTTTCTGCATATTCCTGATGCGGCAGAATATCAAGAGGTGACTGAATAAGATTATCCAGTAAGGTCAAGCTTTCTTCAATTGCCTTTGTGGAACTCATATTAATGCGGTGTTTCTTTTTTGTTCAGAAGCAAATTGCACCTTAGAGACCGGTGGCGGTCATTTGTTTCTGCACTGCAGACACCGAGTCATTTAGTGCGGCGCTCTCCTCATCGGTCAGAGTGAACTCCACAATTCTTTCGACGCCTCTGTTGCCTAGGACCACCGGCACTCCCAAAAAGCAGCCTGATATGCCGAATTCCCCTTCCAGATAGGCGGCACAAGGAAGGACCCTTTTGGTATCTTTGACAATAGCCTCGGCCATTTCAATCGCAGAAAGGCCTGGTGAATAAAACGCGCTGCCGGTCTTCAGGTGGTTTACAATCTCAATACCGCCCATCTGGGTGCGCTTGACAATCTCACTGATCTGATTTTCAGAGAGAAGCTCTGTAATGGGGACGCCAGCAACATTGGCCAATCTGACAAGAGGCAGCATATTATCTCCGTGAATGCCCATAACCATGGCATTGACGTCCATAGGGGCTACACCGATGGCATCTGCAAGAAAAGTACGGTAACGGGCTGAATCAAGAACACCAGCCATTCCGATCACTCTGTTGCGCGGAAACCCTGAAATTTTGAAAGCGGTATATACCATGGCATCAATAGGGTTCGTTACAACTATCAACACACAATCCGGTGAATATTTCACAGCCTCCTCCGTGCATGTTTTCACAATGGCAACGTTTTTGGCCAACAAATCATCCCTGGACATGCCCGGTTTTCTTGCAAGTCCGGCCGTAATGATAACAATGTCAGAGTCGGCGGAGTCAACATAATCGTTGCTGCCTTTCACTGACCAGGCAAAATTTTCAACCGGACCGGATTGCCAGAGATCAAGAGCTTTCCCCTGCGGCACTCCTTCCACAACATCCAATAAAACTACATCACCCAGACCGCGGACTACAGCCCAATGGGCTGCGGTCGCCCCAACATTACCTGCACCAATGATCGTAATTTTCTTTCTCATTGTTCAAACCTTTTTCTTATAATTTTTTCATAATAGCATGAAGTTCACGCATCCTGCTGTTGACGGCGCAGAATTTCCTCCACCCGTTTCAAGTCTTTTGGGGTGTCAACTTCCACTGAATCATATTCAGTGAGTACGACCTTGATCCTGTACCCGAATTCAAGAGCTCGCAACTGTTCAAGTTTCTCAAAGCGCTCCCATTCTCCTTCCGGCAGGCTCACAAATGTAAGAAGGAACCCCTTGCGGTATCCATAAAATCCAAGATGTTTATAATAGGTGGGTTCAACAATCTCGTTCGGATCCCTCTGGAATGGAATGGGTGAACGAGAAAAATAGAGAGCATAACCATTGCGGTCAAAAACTGTTTTCACGTGATTGGGATCCCCAATTTCCTCCCTGCGGATAATTTTATAGATCAGGGTGGACATGGGCAGGGCGGGATCCAAGAGTAGCGGCCTGGCAACCTGCTCTATCACTTCTGCCGGGAAAAGGGGTTGATCTCCCTGGATATTGACCACAACGTCCTGCTCGGGAATGTTCAGTTTGGTTGCGGCTTCTGCCAGCCTGTCTGTTCCCGAGGCATGATCCGGCCGCGTCATGACCACCTCCCCGTTAAAAGACCTTACACAGTCTGCAATGCGCTCATCATCGGTGGCAACCACCACCCTGGAAAGCAGTGGCACGGAAAGAGCCCTTTCGTATACATGCTGGATCATTGGTTTTCCCAGTATTGGAGCAATCGGTTTACCCTCAAAACGGTTTGAGTGATATCGCGCCGGTATGATTGCCACAACACCGGGTTCTTCTGCATCGTGATGATCCATGCTTTCCTTATCGCCTGTTTATGGGTATTATAGGTCCAAACCAATATGATTATATGCTGCCCTTTTAACAAATATTTAAATCACTTGATACTTTTTTATACAAAATCATTGTGATTCATAGCAACAAATCATTTTCCATTGCCGTCTGTCCAAGCGCCAATGATCAATATGTCAAGGCAAGCAGGTTGTCAAGAAAGCTTTCCATTCCACTGGTGTTGCAGGAAACTGAGGCATATGAGTTTCTGTTGTTATACTCTGCGAACGGCTTGACACTCAAGCATACAGAAAAAAATGGGCTCGGAGCGATCATGCTGAGTTTTACCAGCCCCACCATGACCTACAGGATCAAACATGGTGGTGGACGCAACCAGGCCCTGGGACGGGCGGTCGGTTTAAAAAAAGGTTGGCAGCCTGCACTAATTGATGCAACTGCAGGACTGGGGCGTGACGGGTTTATTCTTGCCTGCCTGGGTTGCCATGTGCATATGCTTGAACGGTCCCCTATTCTGGCTGCCTTACTTGAAGATGCTTTACAGCGCCTGGAGCAGTCAGGACAATTTGCTGAAGTTGTCAAAAAAAGACTGCGCTTCACTGAGACGGACAGCATCGTTTTTTTGCAGAAACTCCAGCAGAAAGATTACCCTGATGTCGTTTACCTGGACCCCATGTATCCGGAACGCACAAAGAGCAGCCTGGTTAAAAAAGAAATGCGGTTATTGCGTGGACTTGCTGGAGATGACCAGGATGCCACAAAGCTTTTGACAACTTCTCTGGAGCGTGCCCGGAACCGGGTCGTAGTCAAAAGGCCACGTTTGGCCCCCACCTTAAACAGCAGGAAGCCGTCTCATCAAATAACAGGTAAAACCAGCCGTTTTGATGTCTATCTGATCTGAATGATCAGAAGGTGCTCAGCTAGGCAATCTCAGCAGCCTTTTCCATAGCCGCATTTATCTGCTGCAAGCGCTCATCGGTCAACCTTACAGGTACCTGGTAGACAAGGAGTCTGTTCATAATCTCAGCAGAATTGGGCAATGCCTCAGGATCATAAACAACCTTCCTTCTGCCATCCATGTATTTAAAGGGCCAACCGCTTTTGCACAGTGTGGAACCGTCAAGCAGGTGTTCCCACTTGGGATAGTAATGCCAGGTATTTTCGGCAAAATAGATTGCCCCAACCCCATTATCCTGTAAAACACGGTTAACAGCCTGGGTCTTTTCCCGACTCGGCAGAAAGAAGGCCAGAAAAGTGGCGGAATCCCCTTCCTCATCAACTAAAGTCCTGAATGTCACCCCGGGCAGTTTACTGACAGCATCCCTTATGGCAGTTTTGTTTTTTCTCTGGGAAGCAACTATGTAGTCCAGCTGTGCAAGCTGGGCTATGCCGATTGCACCCTGGAGTTCCATCATGCGGTAATTGAATCCGATAAAACTTCTGCCTTCCCCCCCCCTGCCGCCAGGATTAGGTACATGGTCATGCCCGTGGTCATGATATTCTGACATGTTACGCCACATCTTTTCATCATCGGTTATAATCATACCTCCCTCGCCGGTGGTCATTGTCTTGACCGCATCAAAAGAAAAAGTGCCACACTTCCCGAACGTTCCCAGGTGTTTGCCGCGCCATCTTCCACCGGCTGCCTGGGCTGTATCTTCAATCACCGGGATATTATGCCTTTCTGCAATGGTCATGATCTCATCTATTCTGGCTCCTGAACCAAGCATATGCACAGGGATTATGGCTTTTGTCCGGTTGGTAATCTTTTTTTCCAGATCAACAGGATCCATATTGAGAGTTGTATCAACTTCAGTGAATACAGGGGTAGCTCCAATGTCGAAAATTGCCTCCCATGTGGCTACAAAGGTGAAGCCCTGGGTGATAACCTCATCGCCAGGACCGACACCGAGCACTGCCAGTGCCACTTTCAGAGCCACAGTTCCAGAGGTCACCGCCTGGGCATATCCTGCCCCGGTGTACTTGGCGAAATTCTCCTCAAAGGTACGGACCTTGTATATTCCCTGGCGCTGTTCGCCGAACTCATAGCGGAATAGTACTCCGGTTTCCAGTACATCCATGATCTCCCGTTTTTCTTTATCACCAAAAACTTCAAAGCCTGGCATCTCGCACTCTCCTTGCTATCCTGAAAATTTATATCGTGTTAAATCAAAATGATCTTTTTATACTTAATTCATTCAAGACAGGTGTCTGCAAACACTTTCTGAGCTCACTTATGCAGCCATTTTTTTATCTGATTTGACTTGTTCAAAAGTATGATTTTGGGACTGTAGTCTCTCAATTCCTCTTCTGAAAAAAAGGCATAACTAACAATGATGATCTGATCTCCGATCATGCCCTTGCGGGCTGCGGCACCGTTCAAACCAATGACACCGGAACCCGGTTCCCCCTCAATTGCATAGGTATCAAATCGTTCGCCGTTATTAATATTATAAACCATGACCCTTTCGTACGGGTGCAGGTCTACAGCGTCCATAAGCTTTTTGTCAATTGTCAGGCTTCCTTCATAGTTCAGATCAGCTTCTTTGATGGTCGCCCTGTGTATCTTTGATTTTAACATGTGTCGCTGCATTTTAGTTCACCACTGTCAGTTACTTGCGTCAGAATCATTCGCTATAAAGCAATTATCTATTAACCTGGTTCCGCCAATTCTAATGGCCAGAGCCAGAACAGACTGTGAATCAATTACTTTCGTATCAGAAAGAGTATCCTTATCAACTACTGAGACATAGTCAATACTAACCCCTGAATTAACGGAAATAATATCACGGATCTCAGATTTTAATCGGGCTGCATCCCTTACCCCCTCAGCAAACCTGGTTTTGGCATGCTGAATTGCATTATAGAGACAAAGAGCCTTACCGCGTTCCTCGCCGGATAAGTAGGTATTGCGTGAACTCATGGCCAGGCCGTCATCCTCACGCACGATAGGATGTGCAACAATCTCAATATCCCAGTTCAGCTCTTTGACCATCTTGCGGATGACAGTTAACTGCTGAAAATCTTTCCTGCCAAAAACAGCGTAATTGGGCTTGATGATGTTAAAAAGCTTCGCAACCACGGTGGTCACACCCTCAAAATGCCCCGGCCGCTGTTTGCCGCACAGGGTATCTGTTATGCCAGCGACCCGGACACGGGTATTGAAATCAGATGAATACATTTCCTCTTGAATAGGCACGAAGAGGATATCCACCTTTTCATTTTCAGCCATCCTGGCATCTCTCTGCAAATCCCTGGGATACCTGCTGAGATCCTCACTGGGACCGAACTGGAGAGAATTGACAAAAAGGCTTACTATGACATGATCAGCCAGTCGGCCTGCTAACCGCATCAGACTCAAATGGCCTGCATGAAAATAACCCATGGTTGGCACCAGGGCCAAAGTTTTACCGCTGGCAATTACCTCATTGGACCAATGGGTCATATCAGCCAATGGATGTATTATCTGCATGCGGGTGTGTGAGCAGCTATTCCTTGTTTTCTTCAGGTTGGGGCAAGACGGCCGGTTTTTCTGCACCCAATGACGCCAATTTGGCCTCTACCTGGGATATGAGAACAGGATCAGGTGTATCATTTAAGCTCTTTAAAAGCTCCTCATAGACCTTGCGGACTTGAACCGGATCATCTTTTGCCATGTATATCCTGCCAAGAGCCATATAGGCTTGATTAGTAAAACCGACGGATTTCTTCAAGAGATTGAATTGGGCAATAGCCTCATCATACTGGCCGGCCTGCTCATAACTTTGCGCCAGGTTCAGCCTGGTTAATGGTACCAGGGAATTTTCGGCAGGAAGGTCATCAAGTATTTCTTTATATTTTGCGGCCGCTGCCGCAAACCGTCCTTCCTTATACTCAAGATGCGCCAGTTCAAGCTTGGACCAGCGGGCTGCATCGGTTCTCCCATAATCCCTGATGACATTCTCAAGTAACTCTACCCTTTGCTCTGTCGATTCTGTCTGCAGCCCGGAAGCCAGGAGCGAAGCGCCCTTCTTCTCCTGCATTTCGGTATAATAATCAAAAAAAATCCAGGAGAAGACCAGGACTGCTAAACATATCAGGCCAATCTGCAAATTTCTGGAATTTTTTCTGATATAGGCAACCAGCCCGGGGGGAAGATTCAGTTCTTCAAGGAGGCCCCTGCTCGTATCAGGTAGTTTTGATTGTATGTTTTTTTTACTGAATAAACTCTGAGTGCTCATTATGTATCCCTGTCTAAAACCTGAGAGGCCAAGAAATCATATTCCTGAGCCAATTTAATTGTACCCGCTCTATGCAACTGACAATTTGTTATTAAATACTGCATGTAAGAGAGTAATCAGCATACTCTCCCGCTACCTTAAAGCCGATTACTATAATATTGACTGCCAAAAAAAGCATCCGGCTTTTCACGATATTCTTCTTAAAGACAAAAAAAATATTTTATGACAGATTATATAAAGGTTACAATAGAATTTTTATTTTAGTTGAGCATGATATAATCGACCTGATCCAATGAACCAACTTGGAAAAAATTAAAGCTATCCTTACCCCTAATGCTTGATATTCCATCTCCGAGAATTCTAACGGTTACTGAACTAACCAAATCCATCCGAGGCATCCTGGAGACGGAATTCCCTTTTGTTACTGTCACGGGGGAGATTTCCAACCTGCGCCAACCCTATTCGGGGCATCTGTACTTTACACTTAAGGACGAGAATTCGCAGTTGAAAGCTGTGCTTTTCAAAACGCAGCAGAAATACCTCAGGGAACTGCCGGAAGAAGGCCAGGAGGTAATTTGCCGGGGGCGTATATCGGTTTATGAACCAAGGGGCGAATACCAACTGATTATTGATTTTGTTGAACGACTCGGTACAGGTGAACTGCAGATTGCCTTTGAAAACCTTAAACTGAAACTTGCACAGGAAGGGCTTTTTGCCCAGGAGGCAAAAAAAGAAATACCACAGTTCCCTTCCCGGGTAGCCCTTGTCACCTCTCCTGAAGGTGCGGCATTATATGATTTTCTTAAAGTAGCCCTGCAGCGCTTTCCGTCACAACCTATTGAAATCTATCCGGTCAGGGTACAGGGGAAAGAGGCTGCACCGGAAATTTGTGAAGCCCTGGCGGTACTCAACCGGCTCAAACGATCAAATGTAATCGTTCTGTGCCGCGGAGGCGGCTCCATAGAAGATCTCTGGCCCTTTAACGAGGAAAGTGTCGCCCGCGCCATATTTCAGTCTGCCATTCCTGTTGTTTCAGCAATAGGACATGAAATTGACTTTACCATTGCCGATTTTGTCGCTGATTTACGGGTGCCTACCCCGAGTGCCGCTGCTGAAGCCGTTATCCCCAACAAGCAAATTCTCGCTGAACATATCCAGCAGCTCAAGCTGATACTGTCAAAAACCGTACTCCAAAAAATAAGGGACAAAAGGCACAAGGTTAATCTGCAGCAACGCATGCTTGGTGATCCCAGGTCGCTTGTCAGCCATTACTTCATGTACCTGGACAATGTCTATACTTCCTTAGCGCATGGCTATAAAAGCTTTCTCTACCAGCGTACCATGGCGCTTGAGTCTCTTTCCGGCAAACTGCATAAGAACAGCCCTGTTGAACAACTTGTATATAAACAGCAATGGGCCAGGGAGCTTACCAGGCGATTGCGGTCTTTGATCCTGCAGCATCTAGGAAAAAAGAGTGACAGGCTCACGTCTGCAACGACTCTTCTTGACGCCATGAATCCGCTGGCCGTTCTGGGCCGTGGTTATGCTGTAGTCCGATCAGGTCCACAGGAAAAACCGCCTGGTGAAATAATACGAACCAGTAAGCAGGTGTCAGTCGGCAAAAAACTGGAAGTGATTCTGCAGGAGGGGGAAATTGGTTGTGAAGTAACCGAAATCAAAGACGGTGGTCGGGACGAGAGGATTTGAACCTCCGACCCCAGCGTCCCGAACGCTGTGCTCTACCAGACTGAGCCACGTCCCGACCCTTACAAGTGGAATTTACTCTATAAAAAAGAAAAAAAACGGCAGGTGCATTTTCCGCATTGCGGAATAACACCTGCCGGAATCGGACGAATTTTAGTTCAGCAAATTATTTTTTTACAGCATCAGCAAGTTTGCTGCCGGCTTTGAATTTTGCAACTTTCTTGGCAGCGATCTTAATCATCTTGCCGGTCTGAGGATTACGGCCTTGCCTTGCAGCTCTCTTAGCAACAGAAAATGTTCCGAATCCAACCAGTGTTACCTTGTCACCTTTTTTCAATGATTTGGTGACTGCGTCCAACATACCGTTCAACCCTTTTTCTGCTGCAGCTTTGCTGATTCCTGCGGCTTTAGCCATACTTTCTACTAAATCACTTTTATTCATGCCCCTTTCTCCTCCTTACTTTAGATGATTGGATAATTTAACAAGTTCCCTTGTTGTAAATGGCTTGCCAATACTACAAATTCATATGGCGATTTAACGAACTCTCACTTGATTGTCAAACAAAAAATTGCCTCTATTCTTAAAAAAATTGGCCTTTTTCAAAAAACTAAACTGAAAATATCTGATTACAGGTTATCCATCCAGCGTGAAAAAAATGCATCAAAAACAAATACCCTTCCGGCCGCAGATATCAAGGGAAACCTTCTTTATTCTGAAATCATTGAACTTTTCTGAAACTGCACGCCTTGTTTCCTTCTCTGCAAAACGCTTGATATCATTTTCCTGAATCTCGATTACAGCGCAATCATTTGCTATTCTTACACGGCAGCCAAAAAAATCAAGCGTCTGAAGAAAATTTTCGCATTTTTTTATGAGCCCCAGTTTCTCCATACTAATCTGCTCACCTGTGGCAACCCTGGTAGCTAGGCAAGATGATGAAAACTTATCCCAGTTGGGTAGATTCAGGTCTCTGCTGAGCTGGCGAATATCATCCTTTGTCAGACCAGCATCCGCTAAGGGTGTTCTAACGTGTAATTCCTGCAGCGCTTTGAGACCGGGCCTGTACTCATGCAAATCATCCAGGTTGGTTCCATCCATTAGCGTACTGAATTGAAATTCTTCCAGCTTTTCCAAAAAAGCATGATAGATTTTATTTTTGCACAGATAGCATCTTTCCTTGGGATTCTCGGTAAATTCCGGCCAGTCAAGGGGATTGAGGCTGACAGTAAGCAAGCGGCTGCCAACAAGATTCACAACTTCCCTGGCAGCTTCTGCTTCACCGGGAGGCAGCAATGGTGTCTTGGCAAAAACAGCAATGGTGTTTTCATGCCCCAGGACATTATGGGTGATCTGCAACAGCAAAGTACTGTCAACACCACCGGAACAGGCGACAGCAGCACGATTTTCCCGGCTGATTATTCTCTCGAGTTTTTTTTTCTTGTCAGCAAGCTTGAAAGACAATTGTTTACCTTATGAAACACCTTATTCTTCGTTGCCTTCCGGTTCAGCGGTAGGAAGCATCTGCAGCGGCGCATTGAGGGTGAGTTTATTATCCAGTATCCATTTTTTTAGGATTTCGGCAATTTCCCTGGCCTTAATATAACTGGAAAGTGGCGCTGTTTGTACAGGTTTGCCGTTCACTTCTATTTCGCCACTCATCAACTGCTCGTAACTCACTTCCCCGTAATTCCTGGCAATCCTGTTTGGATAATCATAGGCATAATCAACGACCTGGGTGAATAGCTCTTTGTTTGAAACCCCTGTGTATGCAGCCATTTCTGCATTTAATATAGGTATGGGTATACCCAGCCCCACTGCCAACGTGGCCCCATATCCCAGCATACTGATCCCTTTCAGCCACTGGGGGGACATCTGCTTAAGGTCTCCCTGTACCATCAGTGTCCCTGCAGGACGCATGGGCGCTCCACCTTCAGTCCTGGGCACATTGGGATTGTGCTGGGTTCCGTTCCAGGTTACAAAACCAACAGCACCGCCGAGAAATATCTTGGTACCCAGACCTATGGTTTTATATAAAGGATCATTCAGCAAGGGTGACAATTCTGCTGCACTGCAGTAATTGGCATTCTTAGCATTGGGTTTCAGGGTCCCCATGTAGGTGTAAATTGTTTTATCGGACAGGTTCACTGCACAGTTGTAATTCTGGTAACTATTCCTGGGGTTTGTCAACAGGGCAAAAGGAAGTTCCTGCAAGGTTATCTCTTTGGATAACTTCTTGGCCGGATAGCAGTCAGTACCGTAGGCTATTGCCTCCAGCGCTACCTTCCGGCCGGCAACCAAATCTTCAATAACATGGCCACCGCCATAGCGGAATTCACCTGGATAGACCTTGTTAAGTGGATCATCCTCTGTAGGCTCTGTGGCTCCCAGGTATATATCAACAGCAGCAAGACCTGCATAGGCAGGTACGTTATTCAAAAGCACCTTGGAAGCCTTGAGTGTTGGGGTTGTGTGACCAAAATTTATAAATGCCCCAGATGAACACATGGGCGAAAAGGTGCCGGTAGTGACAACATCCACTTTACTTGCCGCCTTTTCCGGACCTTCCTTACGGACTATGGAAACCATCTCCTCAGCGGTCACAACCACGGCCTCGCCTGCCTTGATCCTGGCGTTGATTTCCTCGTAGGTCTTGTTTATCTTCTTTTTACTCATTGAAATCCCTCGCATATTATTAACCGGATTATATCCTAAAAATCAGCGCCAATCTTGATACACTGTAAAAATCCCACAGTCGCAAACAAGGCCTAATAAAATCATGTGGTAAAAAATTGAGTACCGGTCCGATGAATGCTTTTTTTGCGGGATCGACAATTGTAGCAGCATCCCAGTTGGCAAGGCAACCTTTTTACTCCCAAAGTTCCTTTTTTCTTTTCTTCTGCCAAGAGATGCTTTAAGTTCACTTTTTTCAGAGAAAAAACACCAGATCAAATAGATATGAAAGCGGGACGCTGATGAAAAGTGCAAAAAAAACTGACAACAAGGCTGAACTTGAAAAAATCCGTAAAAAGATAGATGTCATTGACAATAAGTTTCTTGAACTCCTGAAACAGAGGATTCAGTATGCTCAGGCTATAGGCCGTATCAAGTCAATTAATAAAAGGGCTAAGTATGACCCTCTGCGGGAAAGGCAGATATACGCACGTCTGCTGCAAAACAACCAGGATGAATTCCCGGAACAGGCCCTGCGTTCGATTTTTCATGAAATCATAACAACCTGCCGCCTATCACAAAAGAGACCAATTGTCTCCTATCTTGGCCCTGAAGCAACTTTTACGCATCTGGCCGGCGTCAAATACTTCGGTCACTCGGCTGACTATCAGCCTATTGAGTCTATTGAGGATATTTTTTCTGAGGTTGAACGGGGCAGAACCACCTTCGGTATCGTCCCTGTCGAAAACTCTATTGAGGGAGCTGTATTCTCCACCCTTGATTCCTTCATGAAGCACAAGGTCAAGATTTGCGGTGAAGTCAACCTTGAGATAAGCCACAACCTGGTGTGCCAGTCCGGTAACATCGAGGACATCAAGACAGTTGCCTCGCATTCCCAACCCCTGGCTCAATGCCGTGAATGGCTCAAGAAAAACCTGCCGGGCATCCCCACCCTGCCAGTATTCAGCACCGGCGTTGCGGCCCAGATGGCAGCCAAGGACCCAAACATAGGAGCCATCGCCAGCTCCCTGGCTATCAAAACCTATCAGCTCCAGGTAGTTGTACGCGGCATTGAAGATTACCGTGGTAATACGACACGTTTTCTGGTTATCGGTAAAAAATCGCCTTCCAGAAGCGGCAAAGATAAGACCTCATTACTCATCGGGCTCCTTGACCGCCCAGGCGCCCTGAATGAGGCACTTTCTATTCTGGCAGACAAGGGAATTAACCTGGCCAAGATCGAATCGCGACCCATTAAGGGCATGCAGTGGAAATATCTGTTTTTTATGGATATGGTAGGCCACATGGAAGATAATACGATCAAGGATGGCTGCACTGACCTGCAGAAAGTCTGTTCCTTTTATGAATGGTTGGGCTCATACCCAATGGCTGAAGACGAGAGCTCTTGACAAGGTACACCCTCAATACCATTTGTTCCCATGTATATACTGGCCATAGAGAGCTCTTGCGATGAAACGGCAGCGGCGGTGCTTGAAAATGGCACAACATTGCTCTCCAGCGTGGTTGATTCTCAAATACAAGTGCACAGGCCATACGGCGGTGTTGTCCCAGAACTCGCCTCCCGCCGCCATATAGAAACTATTTTCCCGGTTGTCACTGAAGCCTTGAAGCAGGCTGCCATTCATCTGGAGCAGCTGGATGCCATAGCTGTGACCCAGGGACCTGGCCTCGTCGGCTCACTTCTTATCGGTTTGTCTTTTGCCAAGGCCTTGGCATATGTAAAAAATCTCCCCTGTCTTGGGGTGAATCATATGACAGGCCACCTGCTTTCAATATTTTTGGGAGAAAAACATCCGAGTTTCCCTTATATAGCCCTGGCAGCCTCAGGTGGCCACTCCAGCATCTATTTGGTCAATAGTCCCTTATCGCATGAACTGCTCGGCCAGACGCGGGATGACGCAGCCGGCGAAGCCTTTGATAAAGTTGCCAAACTACTGGGCCTTGGCTATCCCGGCGGCCCGATAATTGCCCAAAAAGCTGAAAAGGGAAACCCTGAATCCATCAGCTTTCCCAGGGCCTGGCTTGAACCGGACAGCCTAGACTTCAGTTTCAGCGGGGTGAAGACTGCGGTGGTCAATTATGTTAATCAGGCACAGCAGAAAGAAAACGAACTTAACATTTCCGATATCTGTGCCTCCTTCCAGGAAGCAATTGCTGATGTTCTAGTCGAAAAAACCCTGGCAGCTGCCAGGGTTTCAGGTGTCTCCCAGATTGTTCTGGCCGGCGGAGTTGCAGCCAATCAGCGATTGCGCGATCTCATGAATGACCGGGGGGGGAAGGAAAACTTTTCGGTATTTCTGCCGCCTAAAGAATTCTGTACTGACAATGCCGCCATGATAGCTGTTGCCGGGTATCATCTTTTTAAAAATAGAAATTTATCAGCAAGCACCATTGATATGGATGTATATTCGAGAAGTTCCATGATATAAATGTAGAGATACCTTCGAAACCCTGATTAGCCTGGCTGTAAAGGTAAGATGTATACAATTCAGGCTTGCTGTGACTAAATTAAATTAAAAAAGGCAGGGCCTTTTCGGCCCTGCCTAAACCGTCTAAAACCAGACGTCCTTTCAAATATGACACCCTCTGAACTTAGTTAATCACTAGATTATCAACTACGGTTGTACCACGCCTGATTGTCAGAGAATTAATTGATAATTTAAAATGATTATCGCAAAAATCACAGTTGCAGATGCAAGTCATCAGTATATAGCATATAACGCTCTATGCGTTGGCTAATAGCTGATTTTTATTACCTGTCCAGATGTAGTGACAATGACA
>Ga0209536_100003256_pt1 | contig 26143 bp, 30 predicted proteins | sample DeeMarSeWOR28_12_FD_187461 | JGI IMG/M metagenome (GOLD analysis project Ga0209536, IMG submission 187461) | Marine sediment microbial communities from White Oak River estuary, North Carolina - WOR-2-8_12 (SPAdes) (version 2) | ecosystem: Environmental > Aquatic > Marine > Intertidal zone >...
GAGAGATGGCTGAGTGGTCGAAAGCGCTCCCCTGCTAAGGGAGTAAGGGTTAAAAGCCCTTCGAGGGTTCGAATCCCTCTCTCTCCGCCAGAAATCAAAGGCCCCCGTCATGGGGGCCTTTTGATTTCCCGATGGAGGGAGGGACTCGGATTTGAACGCTGTTCGACAAACCGGCTTGGCCGGTTTGGACGCCGCAGGCGCCCTGCAGGGGCGACGAGCGCAGCGAGGAGTCAATCCCTCTCGTTGCGCTAATCAAAAAGGGCCCCGAAGGGCCCTCCCGTCCGTGTCGGCCGGTTATTGCTGTTCCTGGAGCATCTCGCCTATACCGAGTTCGCGCGCCCTCTGCATCATCATCTGCTGGTGTTCCGCGCGGATACGGGCCTTTTCCGCATCGGTTGCGGCGGCCTGCATCCTCTGGGTATAGCGGTTTCTTTCTTCCATGGTCATCATGTGTTCGCCGAAAACCGGAGGATCCAGCTGGCGTCCCTGTGCCTTGGCCCGCGCCTGCATTTCGCGCTGGTGTTCTGCACGCATCCTCGACCATTCGCGGTCATTGCCGGCGCTGTCCAGTTGCTTGCGAAATCGCTCCCGTTCCTCGGCAGTCATCATCTCGCGACCATAGATGCCTTCATCCGGCATGTGCTCGCGGATCTGCTTCTGCTGCTGGCTCATCTGGCCTTTCTGATGCATGTCTTTCTGCATCTGGCCCTGTTGCTGTTGCGGCATCGACTGTTTCTGCTGGCCGCCGCCTGAGCCGCGGCCCTGCGCGTAGGAAGCATCCAGCGCCAGTGCCGCGACGGCGAACAGCAGCACGAAAAACACCAGTGATCGGATCTTGCCCGGTTTCATAAGACGCACCTCGCTCGCCGAGTTTCCTCTTTCACGACCCAACTGAGGCCGTTTCCGGCTTTCACAAGCTGGTGAAACTACGTATTAGGTCACTTTTACCTGCACCAGCTCCTCGCCGTCCGGATCCGTCACGTGCACGGCGCAGGCAATGCACGGGTCGAAACTGTGGATCGTGCGCAGTATCTCCAGGGGCTGTTTTGGATCCACCATCGTGTGCCTGTCCTCGAGCGCCGCCTCATAGGCGCCCGGCTGGCCGTTTGCATCGCGGGGACCGGCATTCCAGGTGCTGGGCACGACGGCCTGGTAATTCGCGATTTTCTCGTTCTCGATCACTATCCAGTGGGACAGGGCGCCCCGAGGGGCTTCCATAACGCCCACACCCTCGCAGGATTTCGGCCAGCTCGACGGTTCCCAAAGCGACTCGTCGAACGTGCGCGTGTCATCCGCCTTGATGTTTGCGATCAGCGCGTCGAGCCAGCCCTGCATGGCGTCAGCGAGAATCGCGGTCTCCAGCGTACGCGCCGCGGTCCGGCCTAGCGTCGAGAACAGTGCCTCAACGGGCGCATCGAGTGTCGTCAGCGCGTAATTGACCAGCGCCTGTGTCTGCTCGTGGCCTTTGGCATACAGCAGCAGTACGCGGGCGAGTGGCCCGACTTCCATCGCATTACCGTTCCAGCGCGGCGACTTCAGCCACGAGTAGGATTGGTCGATGTCGAGGTGGTCGTAGGGCGGCTCCGGACCGGTGTAGTTCAGTGTCGTCTCGCCGCTCCAGGGGTGCAGCCCCGATGCCTTGCCGCTCGAGTAGTCGTACCAGGAATGCGCAACGAATTCCTGGATACCCTGCGGATCACCCAGCTCCAGATCGTGAATCGTCGACAGGTCGCGATTCAGGATCACGCCACGCGGGAACAGGAACGAATCCGGTTCATTCATGCTGGTTGCCGGCAGGTCGCCGACGCAGAGGAAGTTGCCGAGGCCTTCGCCGCGGGCGAACCAGTCCTTGTAGAAGCTCGCGATCGCCAGTGTATCGGGCACGTAGACCTGGTTGACGAAGGTCTTCATGCTGTCGATGATCTCCTGCACCTGCGACAGCCGCTTGCTGTTGATGGCCGAGTCCGAATTCAGGTCGATGGGTGAGGGCACGCCGCCGACGAGGAAGTTCGGGTGCGGGTTCTTGCCGCCAAAAATGGCGTGCAGTCTAGCGACGTCGCGTTGCCAGACGAGTGCGTCCAGGTAGTGAGCGACAGCCATCAGGTTTGCCTCGGGCGGCAGCCGGTATTCCGGATGCCCCCAGTAGGCCTTCGCGAATATGCCCAGCTGTCCCGACTCGACGAAGCCTGCGACCTTCTTCTGCACATCCCGGAAGTAGCCCGTGGATGAGCGCGGGTAGCTGCCCAGCGATTGCGCGAGTTCGGCGGTCTTTGCCGGGTCCGCCGACAGCGCCGAGACGACGTCCACCCAGTCGAGGGCGTGCAGGTGGTAGAAATGCATCACATGGTCATGGATGTACTGCGCGCCGATCATCAGGTTTCGAATCAGTTCCGCGTTACGGGGAACATTGGCGCCGATGGCGTTCTCCACGGCGCGAACCGATGCGATGCCGTGCACGAGCGTGCACACGCCGCAGATACGCTGCGCAAATGCCCACGCGTCACGCGGATCGCGGTCCCTCAGGATGATCTCGATACCTCTCACCATGGTGCCGGACGAATACGCCTGGGCGATCTGGTCGCCGTCCATCTGCGCTTCGATACGCAGGTGACCTTCGATGCGGGTGATAGGGTCGACTACGACACGAGCGTTCATGATTGACTCTCCTCGAGGTTTTCGGCAACCATTTCCATGAGGCTTCCCATCTTGTAATCCCAGTTGAAGTGTTCCTGGCTGTCGTCAAAGCTCTGCCGGCAGTTTGCGCAGCTCGACAGCAGTTCGTCGGCTTCAGTTTTCTCCACCTGGTCCATCTTCAGCTTGAAGACCCGGTGCCTGAGCGGATCCGCTCTCTTGATCGTCACGACACCACCGCCACCTCCGCAGCACCAGTTGTAATCGCCGCCGAACTCCATCTCGCGAAAATCGACACCTAGATGCCTGATAACGTCGCGAGCCGCCTGGGTTGCTCCGCCACGACGCGAAACCTGGCAGGGGTCGTGATAGGTGACGCTCTTGTCCACTTTCTTGACCTTGATCTTGCCTTTATTCAGCGCGTCGGCCATGTACTCGGATATATGCATGACCTTGAAGGGCAGCGGCTTGCCGTACATGTTGGCACCCATCCAGCGCAGGGCCATGTAGGCATGCCCGCACTCGGGCAGCACGATGAGCTTCGCGCCGATCTTTATGGCCGCGTTGATCAGCTTCATCGTGGCTTCTTTCTGCCAGTTCGGATTGCCCGACAGCATGCCGAAGTTGGTTGCCTCGAAACCGTCGGTCCTGAACGTCCAGGATTCTCCGGCAGCATTCAGGATCCGGGCCGTGGCCGCGATCGACTGGGGATACTTCTGGATCTCGATCGACGACATGACAGCCAGGACATCGGCCTGCTCGACGTCCATGGGGATGTCGACTTCGTGCTCGTCGGCCATCCACTCAACGCGGTCTTCGAACTTCTCCGGCGTAATTCCGAGCGGGCTGCCCGTTTCCGCAGCACGTTTCGCGGTTTCGTGAAGCTCGTGCGGTATCAGGCCGGCCATGAACATGCCGTGGCGCGCCATCGAAACGAGCCCAGCAATGTCGATACCCATCGGGCAAACCAGCGAGCAGCGTCCGCACACCGTGCAGCTGTCGTAGAGCAGGTGCTGCCATTCCTCGAGTTGGTCGATGGTGACCTTCTTCTTGAACCCGAACAGGCGATAGAAGAACGCGAACGGCCCTGCCTCGCGCTTGTAAGCCTGCTTGAACAGTTCGAGCTTCCAGATCGGCGTATATCTCGGATCGTCGGTGCGTACGTGAAAATGACACGCATCCGCACACATGCCGCAATGCAGACAGCCGTCGAGATACGAGGCCGTCTGCGAATTGAAGTTCTTGACGAAATGGTGCATCGCTTTTTCGACGCGCTCTTCCGTCTCCATGTCCCCCTGGATATCGTGACGAACCTCGGGCGGCTTGTAAGCCAGCCGTTCGGCTTCACGATCGAGTGGATGTCTTCCGTCAACAGTGGTCATGTCTTTGCCCCCCTGCGCTCAAATACCATCCCGGTTGTGCCTCGCGTAATGAATACGAGGAACGTATGACCGAGCTTTCCGAACGGCAGCCAGATCATGAGTACTGCGACCGAGAGTATGTGGACTGCAAGCAGCGTCTCGTAACGAACACCCATTCGGACCGGCATCAGTAATCCGGTCACGAGCGGCAGCAGCGTTATGAACCAGCTGAAGTAGTCGTCGAAGTTGGAGATCAGCCTGAGGACCGGGTGCGTCAAGCGCCGTACCAGCAAGGCGATTCCGGCAACCACGGCGGCGACTCCCGCGAAGTAGATCACGTTGTTCGGCAAACCCGGCCAGTCGAAGCCCAGGAAGCCTTCGAAGAACACGATGTGCGGGACGAACAGGAGGACGACCACGAACAGCCCGATGTGCAGCACATAGGCCAGCATCTTCGGGTACAGCGTGGCGCGTTTGAAGGGCGCCGCCGTGAAGCTGCGTGTGTAAATGACCTTCAGTGCGGCCATCAACCCGCCCGGGTGGCGCGGCTCGGAAAACTCCGGTTTCTCCTTCAGCATGATGATGCCGACAAGGCGCCAGATCACCCCTGCGACGAGAATGTAGGCTGCGAACTGAAGCGCAGGTCCCCTGGCAAATTCGAGAAGGTCCATATCATCCCTCCTTCATGTATTTGGCTTGGCGGCGACGACCTGCCACGGCAGCAGCGGCGCCCAGCGCCACGCCCGCGACGGCAGCCCCGGCCAGTTTCTCGCCGCTGTCGAATTTGCCGGTCGACAGTGGTGCATAGAATCCGCCCTTGTCCCAGAACCCGGGTTCCGAACAGCCGAGGCAGGGGTGTCCCGATTCGATCGGGAAGCTGGTGCCGGCATTCCACTTCACCGTGGCGCAGGCGTTGTAGGTAATCGGGCCCTTGCAGCCCAGCTTGAAGAGGCACCAGCCCTTGCGTGCGCCCTCGTCATCGAAGGTTTCCGCGAACTTGCCCTGCTCGTAGAACGGCCGCCGGTAGCAGCGATCGTGGATAGTCTGGCCGAAGAAGGCCGTCGGACGCCCGTGGATGTCAAGATCGGGCAGCTGCCCGAACGTCAGGAACTGCGCCAGCACGGCGGTGATGACCATCGGGATCGGCGGGCACCCCGGTACGTTCACTACCGGTTTGTCCTTGACGAGATCGCTGACCGACATCGCGCCCGTCGGATTCGGGTCGGCGCCGGGGATACCGCCGAACGCCGCGCAACTGCCTATAGCGACAACCGCGGCTGCTCCCTCGACGGTTTCCATCAGCATGTCGTAGTTGCTGATGCCGGCGATGGTGGAGTAGCCAGGGTTGCCCATCGGGATCGAACCGTCGACCAGTACCAGGTAGTTGCCCATGTTCTCCTGCATGGCGGCGTGCCGGGCCGCCTCGGCCGCTTCACCGGAGGCTGCCTGCAGGGTGTGGTGGTAGTCGAGCGAGATGCTGTCGAAGATCAGGCCCTCGAGCGTGGGCGAGGACGATCGCGTCAGGGATTCCGTACAGCCAGTGCACTCCTGGAACGACAGCCAGATGACCGATGGCCGCCGCGCCTGTTCGAGCGCGCGCGCAATACGTGGAACCATTGCGGGCGGAAGCGCCAGCAGTGACGCCGTCGCCGCGCAGTACTTCATGAAGCCGCGCCGCGATACGCCCTGCGACTGCAGGATCTCACCCAGGGTCGGTATGGTCTTCACTTGCCTGTCTCCTTGTTGAGTTCGGGAGCGGAGCCGTCGAAACTGTCGCGCAGCCGCGCGCGGCCGGCGCCGATATCGGCATCCTGGGACATCAGGATGTCCGGGCTCCGAGTAATCTCGATGTAGCGACCGACGACTTCACCACCGGTGTTGCGATGCTCGACCCACCACACACCCGGGTACGCGGTCTCGCGAATGACGCTTTTACCGAGCGCCTCGAGTTCGGCAGTGAGTTCGCCGGTGCCCAGCGCTTGTTCCAGGTCTTCGAGTTCGCCGGGTGCGAACGGCAGACTCGCGAGGTCGATGATCGTCGGCTCGTCGTCGGCGAGCAGGCGATCCAGGGCATGGACGATCTCGTTCAACAGCGGCGTGACGTTGCCGTGCCGGTAGGGGATCGGGGAGCGGGTCGGGTCTTGCAGAGTCATCAAAGCGCCTCCTGTCCGGAGCGTGTGCACCACGCGGTCACGAGATCGCGGATTAACGCAGTGGCGGAAGGAATAGCGGCCGCGACTTTCGGCGTGGGCTCCGTGCCCCAGTCCATCTGTTCGGGTTCGATGCCGACCAGGGCGCGGTTTGGCGGCAGGTCACCGCACAGCCGCAGCGCGTCGAGTATGTCGGACAGGCCGAGTTCATGGACGCTGCCGTGATGGTTGCGAAGGTGCCGGTCCATCTCCTCGCCCTGGAGAACGGTCACTGTGCCGGGTGCCTTCCCGAGCCGCATCGCATCCACCGCGACCAGGCCGTGCAGATTGGCGAGTCGGCTCATGAGCGCCAGACCCACCGTGCCGGCGTCGAGGCAGGCTACGCCAGTATCGGCATGGTGCCGTTCGTAATGCTGCAGGGCATGGATGCCGACCCCATCGTCCCGCAGGAGATTGTTACCGATCCCGACGACGGCGATCGAATGCATGTGGAATTGCCCCCAGGGATTGTCTATTAGGAAAGGCTAATGATTGTGCTACCGTGAACCTATACTGGTTTTTACGCACATGACGGGGGGGCACCGAAGCCATGACGAATCACTCGAGCCTGTTTCTGCCTGCGCTGTTCCTGGTGATAGCGTCCGCCGCATGCGCGGAGCGGGCGCCGGAATGCCCGCCCGCCGAAGGCGTCGCGCTGCAGGTGTTGGGCTCGGGCGGCCCGATCGCAGACGACGGCCGCGCATCGTCCGGCTACATCGTCTGGGTGGACGGCAAGTCGCGCGTGCTCGTCGATATGGGGGGAGGCACGTTCCTGCGTTTCGGCGAAGCCGGTGCCAGTTTCGTCGACCTCGACTTCATAGGATTGAGTCACTTCCACACCGACCACTCCGCGGATTTTCCCGCGCTGCTGAAATCCGGGAATTTTTCGGGTCGCGAGAGGCCATTGCCTGTTGCCGGCCCCGGGCCGGGCGGACCCTTCCCGGGCCTGGGCGCCTGGCTCGAGAGCATGTTCGCCGCGGGGTCGGGCGCCTACGGCTACCTGTCCGGCTATCTCGATGGCAGCGGCAGGCTGGTGAAGCTGTTGCCGGCCGAAATCAATCGCGAGACGGCCGAACCCGTCCGGGTGCTGGATGGCGAGATTACGGTCGACGCGCTGCCGGTCCCGCACGGCATCGTGCCCGCACTGGGTTTTCGCGTTACCACCGCTGATACATCAATCGTCTTCGGCAGCGACCAGAACGGCAGCTCCGAAGCTTTCACCGAGTTCGCGAGCGGCGCCACCGCGCTGGTCATGCACCTGCCTGTCCCGGAGGACGCAACGGGTACGGCGCTGCAGCTGCACGCGCGGCCGAGCCGGGTTGCGAGCATCGCCGACCGCGCGGGTGCAGGCACGCTGGTTCTGAGTCACTTCATGGCGAGGAGCCTGCGAGACCTCGACGCCAACGTCGACGTCGTGCGCAGCGGCTATGACGGAAAGGTCATCGTCGCGGAGGACCTGACCTGCGTGGTAGTCAGAGATTAGCCCGGCTGGCCAGGAAGTTTGCGTAGGCGCTGACGTATTTCGCTGCGTTATCGGCGGAGATGATCACCGTCCGGCCGCTCTTCGGCGTGTCGCCGTGGAGCGCGGCGTGCAGCACCGCGCCAGTAGTCGGCCCGACCATGATGCCGTCGCGGCGGGCAAGCTCGATGCCCGCGGTAAAGGCTTCCGCGTCGGTGACGGACACGAGGCCGTCGAGCAGCTCGGGATCGAGGATCTTCGGGTAGTGTTCGTCCGGCAACCCGGTAATGCGCTTGAGGCCTGACAGCGAGTGCTGCCGGCTGGCGGGTTCCACGCCGATGATGCGTATGTCGGGATTCTGTTCCTTCAGGTAGCGGCCGACGCCGCTGATCGTGCCGCCCGTACCGATTCCGGCTATGAAAGTATCGATGCGGCCGCCGGTCTGCTGCCAGATTTCCGGCCCGGTGCTGCGGTAGTGCGCCTCGACGTTGAGTTCGTTTTCATACTGGTTTGGACTGACGTAACGGCCGCCGTAGGCCTCGCTCTCGACCATGCTCTTGACGACACCGCGGGCCCCTTCGGTCGGGAACAGCGGGCACAGCTCGTCTTCGACCTCGATCAGCTCGGCACCGAGGAAGCGCAGCAACGCCTTCTTTTCCTCGGGCGTGCCGTCGGGGACCGCGATCTCGATCGGCAGGTTGCGCGCGTTCGCCATCGCCGCGAGCGCGATACCGGTGTTGCCTGCCGACGGCTCGACCAGCGCCTGGTCCGGGGCCAGTTGTAGCCCGTTCAGCATGTACAGTGCGGTGCGGTCCTTGATCGAACCGAAAGGGTTCATCCCTTCGAGCTTCACCAGCACCTCGTAGTCCGGGTGCGGGTTCAGGCGCCGGCTGATGCGGACCATCGGCGTCGGGTTGTCGGGATTGGGGGCCAGGTCGACGATGCTGTCGTAGACGCGGCATTCGCCATCGCCCGGAGCACGGTGCCGGGGGTGCAATTCGGTAACGGTTGCCGGCGCCTGGCAGCCGGAGTGTTGCGGGGTTTGCATGCTCATTGCGCCGAGTGTATCGGCGCGCGGTCTCGGAACAACGAAATCCCAAGACGCTTTTGCTATGCGCTTATTCCCTCAGGTTATAAGGGGGCGCTTAGGCTGGAACGTCGACAGGGAGGCGGGCTTGCGCCCAGGCGACGATTCCGCCGGACATGGAGCGTACGTTCCGGTAGCCCATGATCGCCAGGGTCTCCGCCGCGAGCGCGGAACGCCCGCCGGTGCCGCAGTAGAGCACAATGGGTTGGTCTTCAGGGGCGTCGACCTGGTCGCTCATCATGCGCTGTACCAGGCCGTGGATTTCGAACTCGAGCAGGCCGCGGGGCAGATGCACGGCACCCGGGATATGTCCGCGCTGGAACTCCGCTGGTTCGCGGATATCGACAAGCAGCGTGTGCGTCGTCGCGCAGTCCCGCGCCTCCATCACGCTGCATTCCCTGATGGTTGCCTTGACGCGACCGACGAGTTCGGCGGGTGACACTAGCATGTTCGGTTTCTCCGGCGCTGGCTGCCTATTCGTCGAGCAGCTTCGGCGCATACGGGTTTGGCGGCATCAGGTCGGGGGGTATCGGTGCCCTGCGACGATCGGCCTGCGGCGGATAGTTCGCTGCAAGATAGCCGATGATCTTTTTCTCGGTCTCCGGCTCGAATTGCCACAGGTTCTGCTTTGCCTGCATCCAGCGGATCAGGCCCAGCCAGTGGGACTCGGTGCCACTCTGCTGCGTAATGAGCCTGGCGGAATGACAGCTCACGCAATTGTTGCGCACGAGCTGCCAGTCGCCCGTCATCTTGAGACCCGTTGCCGGGTCGATCCCGGGATCGGTTGCCAGCGCCTGGCCGAACGCCAGGCCTGCGACGATACCGACCAGCGCGGATGCGGCCCGCATCAGGCGACCTGCACCGCGATGCGGTGGCATGCGTTATTGAGGTAGCCCTTCGGATTCCAGCCGGGCAATACCATCGGTTGCGATCGGCCATCGCTGTCGGTCGCGCGCGCCCAGATCTCGTAGTAGCCGGCCTGCGGAAACTCAACGCTGGCTTGCCAGTGTTGCCACGCGAGGCGATTGGCGGGCCGCTCGAGCCGCGCCTTCTGCCACGTGGCGCCGAAATCGGCGGACACGTGAACGGTGCGTACCGCCAGGTCACCGGCCCAGGCGTGCCCGCGCAACGCGAGCTTTTCACCCAGCGGATGCTCGATACCGGATTTGGGGAAAGTGATCAGCGACTTCACCGGCATCGATTCGATGATGCACATCTTGTCATCCGGTACTTCGCTGCCCGGGGCAACCGACTCGCAGGGCACGCGGTACGAGGTGCCCGTCATTTTCTCCCCGTCATGCACCTGGTTGCGCACGACGATCTTCGTGAGCCACTTGCCGCTCACCGAGCCGGGCCAGCCACCGCAAACGAGGCGCAGCGGATACCCGTTGAGATGCGGTATATCCTCACCGTTCATCGCCCACGCAATCAGCGTCTCCTTTTCGAGCGCCTTTGCGACCGGCACGCCACGCGAGATCGGTACCTTGGTCGGATCGCCACTGGCGTGAACGTCGGCACCGTAATACGCGACATAGACCGCGTCGTCCTTGATCCCGACGTGTTCCAGCACATCTTTCAGGCGCACGCCGGTCCACTCCGGGCAGCCGACCGCGCCCACCGACCACTGGTTGCCGGAGGCGGGCGGCACGAACTCGCTGCGACCGTTGCCGCCGCACTCGATCTGCAGCTGGTAGGTGTAGTGCTTGAATGTCTGTTTGAGTTCCTCGATGGAGAACGATGCGGATTTCGCGGCCGACTCGCCGCCGATCTCAAGCGTCCACGCCGCGGGGTCGATGCCCTGCAGCGAGGGTTCACGGCCGTTGTTGCGCACGAACATGTACTTGCCCGGCGTCACACGGTCATCCAGCAGATGCGCGGGCGTTTCCGCATTGATCGGCCGGTCGTTCAGGACGATGAGCCCTTCCTTGCCCGGGATCACGAACGGCTCGTCGCTCTGCGCGAGTGCCGCCGGAATCAGCCCCCCCGGCATCAGGTGGGCGAAGGGGATCGACGCACCGACCGCCGCGGACATGGCGGCGAGGCCACCCTTTGTAAGAAACCCCCTGCGCGTCAGAGGGTCGCTCCTGCGGCCCCAGACGAGTTCGTCCGCCGCGATAGGATCTTCGTTGTAGAGTTCGTGAATTCCGCGTTTTTTCTGCGACACCATTTTACTCCGCGTAGATTTAGTAGAGCAGCGTGATCATCGTCGCGCTGACGCCACCGACCAGCAGCGCCGCCACGAGTCCCATCGCGAGCGGCTTCAACCCGATGCTGATCAGTCCCTTGATGCTGGTGCCGAGACCAACCGATGCCATTGCAATGGCGAGGCAGATCTCCGCGATCTCCTTGACGACGCCGACGATCTCCTTCCATTGCTCGGGCGGCAGGAAGCCGAAAGCCATGTCGCCCATGTCGCCAACGGTGCGAATCAGGCTCATGCACGCAAAGCCGACGACGAAAAGGGGAATCATGGTCCACCATTTCGGCGCTTCCCCGCCTTCGCTGGAGCTGCGGTGATAGACAATCGACATCAGCGGGATGATGACGAGCATCCCGAGGTTGCGGACGAGCTTCGTGACCGTTGCCACGTCCAGGGCCTGGGGGTTGCTGTAGTACTGCTGGTAGACCAGCCCGGAGCCGGCGACTTGCGCCGTTTCGTGCACCGACGTGCCGAGAAACAGGCCGGCCTTGAACGTGTCACCGGAGAACATCCAGTGCGCTGCAAACGGGTAGACCAGCATGGCGATGACGCCGAACAACGTGACACAGGCCACGGCGTATGCGACCTCGTCGTCTTTCGCCGCGATCGTCGGCGCGGTCGCCACGATCGCCGTTGCGCCGCAGATACTGGTGCCCACAGCGAGCAGCGTGCCGAGCTTGCGGCTCAGGCCCAGTTTGCGGCTCAGGTAGGTGACGATGATCAGGGCGGACGCTACTGCACCGATGATCACGGGCAGGCTCTGCAAACCGATGGCGCCAACCTCACCGAGACTCAGGCGGATACCGAGCAGCACGATACCGAGCCGCAATATGCGCACGAGCCCGAAGCGAATACCGGGCTGGAACGAAACGGGCAGGGTGATCGTGTTGCGGACGATGATGCCGAGGATGATGGCCATCATGATCGCGCTGATGGGACTCTTGGGCAGACCCATCAAAGTGACGCCGATGAAGTCCGAGAGGAACTGCCCACCGATCGCCAGAGCGATGGCTAGGATGAAACCAGGAACGATGGCCATTGCTCGTCAGGCCTTTTGTTGTGCGCGCAGAACAGGGCGTCAGGAAAGCGTTCCGGGCGCCCTGCGCTGGCGGAGGTTATGCCGCGGTGTGCTTGATGACGAACCGATACACCTTATCTTCCTGCGACTGCTCGAGAAGTTCGTTGCCGGTCTGGCGGCAGAACGCCTCGAAGTCTGCGACGGATCCCGGGTCGGTCGCGAGTATTTCCAGCGTTCCGCCGGCGGGTACTTCCTTCAGTGCCTTACGCGCCTTGAGTATCGGTAACGGGCAGTTGAGCCCTTTTGCATCAAGCGTATGGTCCGCCATTTCTCGTAGCTCCGTTCTTAATTGGTTGAAACGTTTCGGGTTAGATGAACAGGTTGATGTCCGACTTCGTCGCGCACTCGATGTAAGTCGCCGCGCCGCCGAGCTCGGGGCCCTCGATCATGTCGTCGAGGGAATACTCGAAAAGGTCCATTGTCATCTGGCAAGCGATCATCCGGACGTCTGCTTCGACGGCGAGTTCACGCAGGTCCTCGATGGAGGCAACGCCCTTCTTGTTCATGAGGTTCTTCATCATCTTCGAGCACGCGGCATCGACGCCGGGAATCGCCGTCAGGAGATTCGGCAGCCCCATGTGGGCGCCCATCATCGGCATCTTCATCGCCGGGTTGCCCGCCGCGGTCAGCTGCAGGTCGAGCTTCTTCAATAACAGCGGCAGACCGTAGAAGGTGAAGAACATCGTGACAGGCAGGCCCATGGCGGCGGCCGTGGTGCCAAGAATGAACGGCGGATACGCCCAGTCGAGCGAACCCTTGGTCACGATGATGGACATGCTCTTGGTTTCGGGAGCCGCAACCGGCGCCTCGCTTACGATCGTTTGTGCTTCACTGGACATTGCTGCTTTTCCCCTCTGGAATCGATGCGTCGTGCGCAATCCGAATCGTATTAGAATATCATAATTGTCTTTATTAGTTGAATGGAATATTCTCGAATCGTTCAATCCCGAGATTATCCACTTTCGGTCGCAGAGGCGTGCACAATATTCAGACAGTGAGCCCGATCGACACGCACCACGCCGTTCCGCTGCCCATCTTCGTCGGCAGCGAGGCGTTTCGACGTGCTGCGTTCGGAGACAATCACCCGCTGAAAATCATCCGCCATTCGGCCGTCGCGGACCTCGCACGATTGCTCGGATGGCTGCCGGACGAGGCCTTCCGCGCCTGCGAGCCTGCAAGCGTCGAACGCCTGCTCGAGTTTCATGATCGTGCCTACGTCAAGGCATTGCGGCATGCCGATGTGACGGGCAGGGTCGAGAGCGATGTGCGCGAGCGCTACCAGATCGGCACGCTGGAAAACCCGCTGTTCGAGGGCGTCTTCGATCGTGCCGCGAGAACCGTCGGGGGATCGATCCTCGCGGCCGAGCTCGCGCTCGAGGGGCATACCGTTTTCCATCCGTCAGGCGGTACGCATCACGGCCGTACCGACCGGGCCTGCGGTTTCTGTTATTTCAACGATCCGGTGTTCGCGATCAAGACGTTTCTCGACGCCGGCATCGAGCAGGTCTATTACGTTGATCTCGACGCCCACCATGGCGACGGCGTGGAGATTGCCTTCTTCGACGAGCAGCGCGTCACGACTTTGTCGATCCACGAGGATTACCGCTGGCCGTACAGCGGCACGATGTCCTATCCGAAGGCCAAGGCCTTCAACATACCGGTGCCCAAAGGCTTCAATGACAGCGAACTCGAGTACGTGATGGACGACGCGGTGCTGCCGCTCGCCGGGGGCGTTGGGGCCGAGGCACTGGTGATTTGCTGCGGCGCGGATTGCCTTGCCGGAGACCCTTTGTCTACCATGGAGCTGTCGAATGTCGCCCTGTGGCGGGTGGTCGACGCGCTGCTGGAGCTGGGGCTGCCGACCGTCGTGCTCGGTGGCGGCGGTTACAATCCCTGGACGGTGACGCGTTACTGGACGGGGCTCTGGGGCAGAATCAGCGGGCATGCAATTCCCGACGAGCTGCCGTGGCAGGCGGTCGAGTTGCTGCGCGGCATGGAATGCGACCTGGTGGACGAAGAGGACATCGTCGCCGGCTGGTATAACACCATTGCGGACAGTCCGAATCCCGGCCCGGTACGGGAGACGGTAAAGTTGCTGGCGAGCGGCATAAAGGGAAACTTGCTATGACCTGGTTTGAGGCTCTATCCGAGATCGAGGATCTCGAGGATGCCGAGTTCGATCGAGCGCTCGTCGATGGCTTCGAGCAGCAGGCTGCGGCCGTTACGCCGCGGCCCATCCGGTTTTCGACGCCCACCTTCAAGGAATACGAAAGCAGCGAGCTGAGCGGCTGCAGCAAGAACAGTTTTCCGGCATTCTCGATTACCGCTGCCGCCTGCGGCCTCAACTGCGATCACTGCCAGAAGAAGATCCTGGAGCCCATGATCCCGGCGACACGGCCGGAGATTCTCGACCAGAAAGTGCGGCGCCTGATCGAGACCGAGGGCCTCAATGGTTTCCTGTTGTCGGGCGGCTCGAACAAGAAGAACGAGATCAACTATGGCCGCTACCTGCCGGTGGTCGAGAAACTGAAAGAGGACTACCCGGACCTCAAGGTGGCGATTCACAGCGCGCTGCTCGACAAGGAACGCGCCAGGGCCATGGAGTCCGCCGGTGTCGACACGGTGATGATGGACGTGATCGGCGCGCAGGAGACCATCAACGAGGTCTACAACCTCGATCGGGCTGTCGACGATTTCGAGGAGACGCTGGCGGCACTCTGCACGACGTCGATGGAGGTGACGCCGCACATTGTCATCGGGCTGCACTACGGGCACATCCTCGGCGAGGCGAATGCGCTGGACATGGTGAGCCGCTACCCGGTCACGGCGCTGGTACTCGTCGTGATCATGCCGTTCTATGCGAAGCCCGGTACATTCATCACGCCCGAAACGTCGGACGTCGGCCGCATATTCGGCGAAGCACGCGCGAGACTGCCCGAGCAGCAGGTGCTGCTAGGCTGCGCGCGGCCGCCGGGCATGCACAAACGTGTAACCGATGCCTACGCCATCATGGCCGGCCTGGACGGCATCGCGTTTCCCGCGGATGGCGCGGTATCCGTTGCACACACGATCGGCAGGCCGTTCACGCAGGCACATTCCTGCTGCTCGATAAAGCTGGGCGGCGGCAACAACCTATCCATCGCGCGCTCGTGCGCGGCCTGAAAGAGCAGGGGTTTCAAGTCTATGAGCTGTATTGAACAGAAGTCGGCACCCGCCCCGGGCGGCGCCCGGGAGCAGGACGACTACAATGCGTTCGACTCGATGCAACCGCGGCACCCGGAAAAGACACCGGTGGAGCGGCGCAATGGCCGCCACGTAAAGGCGAACGACATACCGCCGCAGGGCGTCTACCTGCCGAACAACAACATCATGGCGCCGCACATGAAGTCGCCCGAGTACGTGCAGCTGTCGACGGCGGCCGCGATCACGCTCGGCATCATGAGCGGCCGCATGCATGGCTGCGAGTGCACGCGCTGCCTCAACCTGTTGCTGACGTACCCGGAAGGCTGCCGCGCGAACTGCGCGTATTGCGGCCTCGCGCGGCACCGCGAAGCCGACCGCGACTATGCGGATCGGAACTTTATCCGCGTGGACTGGCCGGCGGTGCCGATGAGCGAAATCATCGATATCGTGGCCCAGGATCCTGCAAACAGCCCGTTCCACCGCATGTGCATTTCCATGATCACGCACCCGCGTTCGGAGGAAGACACGTTCACGGTGCTGAAGCAGTGGACCGACCGCATCGATCCTGACGCTATCCCGGTGTCGATACTGTCGAACCCGACGACGATGACCCGGGAGGACGTGCAGAAGACCCGCGACCTCGGTGCCGACATCTTCACCGTCGCACTCGATGCGGCGACGCCTGAGGTATTCGATCGTACCCGCGGCAAGGGCGTGCAGTCCCCGCACAAGTGGTCCAAGTACTGGGAGATCCTGCAGGACGCGAAGGACATCTTCGGGCCGCAGAAATTCGGCGCACACATCATCGTCGGCATGGGCGAGACCGAGTACGAGGTACTGAACCTGGTGCAGGAACTCGTCGATCTCGGCGGCCACAGCCACATGTTCTGCTTCTTCCCGGAGCAGGGTTCGCTGATGGATCATCTGCCGGCGACGCCCCGCGACCAGTGGCGGCGGGTGCAACTTGCGCGTTACCTGATCGACTATCGCGGCGTGCGCGTTGACCAGATGAAGTTCGACGACTTCGGCCGGGTCAAGAACTACGGCATCCCGGATAGCGAGCTGTCAACGATCGTCGACGAGGGCATCGCGTTCCGCACGTCGGGCTGCCCCGGCAAGTTCCAGGACGATGTCTCGGCCTGCGATCGGCCCTACGGCGATTCGCCGCCGAGCGACATCGCGAGCTACCCGTTCCAGCCCGGTAGGAAAGACCTGAAGAAGATTCGCAAGCAGCTCGGCATCCCGGTGCGGGTCGAGTAGGCACCACCGCTTATGTCAGCCGCGTTCAGGATCATCGATACCGGTGTGCGTGAGGGCCGCGCCAATATCGCCTTCGATGCCGCGCTGATCGAGGAGCGGCAGGCGGGCAGGGTGCCCGACACGATTCGCTTCATGAGCTTTCCGCCGACCGCGCTGATCGGGCGGCACCAGGACCTGAGCCGCGAGATCGACCTCGATTACTGCGCGAAACACGGTATCGGCCTGGTACGCCGGATCACCGGTGGCGGCGCGATCTATCTCGACGAAGGCCAGCTCGGCTGGGAACTCGTCTTTCATCGCGCGTCGCTCGGCATCGCAGCGCTGCCCGACCTGGCGCGCGAGATCTGTAACGCCGCGGCCGCCGGTCTGCAGGCGCTCGGCGTGGACGCGAAATTCCGGCCGCGCAACGACATCGAGGTCGGCGGCCGCAAGATCAGCGGCACCGGCGGTTTCTACGACGGCGACGTGCTGATCTACCAGGGTACGGTACTGGTCGACCTCAACCCGCAGCGTATGGTCAATGCTCTGCGCGTGCCGCAGGGCAAGCTGGCCAAGCGCGAGCTGGACTCGGCCGCGCAGCGGGTTATCACGCTGAAGGAACTGTTGGGCCCGAACACCCCGGACCTGGAACTCATCAAGCTGGCACTGGTAAAAGGCTTCAAGGACGTGCTCGGCATCGAGGCGGAGCACGGCGAGATAACCTCAGGCGAAGAGGCCCTGGCGCGCCGGTACTTCGACGAGGAAATCGGCACCGAGGAGTTCCTCAGGGAGATCGACAATCCCGGGGCCGACGAGCAGGTGCTGGCCGGCACACATACCGGCGCCGGCGGTACGATCGACACTTTCGTCAAGCTGGAAGGACCGGCACGGTCCATGCTGCAGCGGGTGCTGATCAGCGGCGATTTCTTCGTCACGCCCCCGCGCGTCGTGTTCGACCTGGAATCGGCGCTGCAGGGCACGCCGCTGAACGAAGTCGGCGCCGTTATCGCCAAGTTCTTCGAAACGAGCGAGGTGGATACGCTCAGCGTGACGCCGGTCGATTTCAAGGCGTCGATCGCGAACGCGCTCGAGCAGAGAACGGCCGATGGGTGAGTGCAGCCAGGCAGCCGATGCCTTCAAGCTCGCGGGGCGCGGCGAAACCGCGATGAACGTCGTCGCGGTGATCCAGCATACTTCCGGCGAGTACCTCGGCCTGATAGAGGATCACCTCGAGGGTCGCCGCATCCGCTTCCAGTACTTCCGGCCGTTTGCCGGTGGCGGCAAGCTGCCGGCGCCCGAGCTGCCGGCCGATGCGCTGTTCCTGCTGGGCGGCGGTCCCTGGGGTTCGGCAGGCACGCGCGACCTGCCGACACTCGAACAAGAGATCGAGCTGACGCGGCGGCGCCTCGAAGAAGGCACGCCGGTGGTCGGATTCGGTCTCGGAGCCCAGATTCTCGCCATCGCCGCCGGGGGCGGCTCCGAGCCCGCCGACCTCGTACTCGAATCCGGCATAGCGAAGCGTACCCGGGAAGACGCACTGAACGGCTTCCTGCCCGAGACTTTTCACCAGGTCGTGTACATGCGTGACCGGCCGGTGCTCCCGGGCGGCGCGGAGGTACTGGCGGTCGCCGAGAGCGGGACGCCCGCGGTGTTTCGGGTCGGGGATAATTCGTATGGATTTCTCGGTAATCCAGGAATTAAGCTCGGCATGGTCGAGGACCTGATCATGGAGTTCGAAGAGGTTCCCGACAACTCGGCGGAGGGCCTGGAGGCCTTGCGTTCCCTGCAGCGCACGATCGAAGACGAACTCGTGCCAATCATGACCGGACTTGTGCAGTGCACCGCTTTGATGACGTCGCCAAGGGCGGCGCGCATGACCGCGGATGAATTGGACAAGCAAGTAGTTTAGTATATGCTAATTAACTGTTAAACGGCCGCCTGGCGGCGCCTGACGGCACAGAGGACGACAAACAATGGCTGAAAAACTGATCATCGTCATGGCGAATACCGATCCCCGCAACGGCGAGGAACTCGGTGCCCCGATCTTCCAGGCGACCGTCGCCGCTGCAATGGACTACGAAGTCGACGTCATCTGCACGGCGACCTCCGGCAGGCTCATGAAGAAGGGCGTTGCCGAGAAGCTGTTCGTCAAAGAGGGTTCGCCGAAGTCGGTGTACAGCTTCATCCAGGATGCCCACGAGGCCGGCGCCAAGTTTTATTGCTGCTCGCCGAATCTCGATCTCTTCGACATGACCGAGGACGACCTGATCCCCGAGTGCGAAGGCATCGTCGGCGGGGCACACCTGATCGAACAGGTGATGGAAGAAGACTGCCGCGTTCTTTCTTACTAGCCGCAGGTCCAGCGTATGTCACATTCTGCTACGTCCCGGGTTCAGGAATTCATCGGCGATCCGGTATCGGAGTCGCCGCCGGTCGAACGGGAGAAGCTGGAAGAGATATTCCAGGACATCCAGGCGGACCTGCGCTACGACCACGAGCTTAACGGCTGCCTGAACTGCGGCATCTGCACCGCGACGTGCCCGGCCGCGCACTATTACGACTTCAGTCCGCGCGAGATCGTGCAGCTGTTGTGGACCGAGAACCTCGAGGGCATCCACGATGCGATGCAGGAGAAGATCTGGTCCTGCGCCCAGTGTTACACCTGCGCCGCGCGCTGCCCGTTCGGCAATTCGCCGGGCGGCCTCGTGATGTTGATGCGCGAGGTTGCGATCAAGCACGGCATGGAGTCGGCGAAGAGCGTGCTGCGCCCGTTCAGCCGCGTGATGCTGAAGCTCATCTCGACCGGCAACCAGCTGTCGCCGGACATGATCAACCCGGAAGGTTTCGCCGACTGGGGACCGAACATCTCGAAGATCGACGCGCCACTGACGACGCTGCGCAAGGCTATCCCGATGCCGACGCTGCACACTACGGCAACGGCGTGGGAAGTGAATCTGAAGACGTCTGTCGAGCTTTACACCATCTGGGAAGAGACCGGTGTGCTCGACAGTCTTGAGACCATTGACGAAAACCTGTTCGACGTCATCTGCGACATCATGGACGAGAAGCGCGATGACTACGAAGATTGGCTCGACGAGCAGGACGACGACGACTGATACGGATATAGGGGACGTATACGATGACGACTGGCAACGGTAACGGTGGGGAACGATTTACGGGCCATGGCCCGGAGTGGCAGGACGCCAACCTGACCAAGGAAGAGGCGCACGTAGCGACCGTCTGGGTCGACCAGATCGTCAATCGCCGCTCGATGCTCACGAACAAGGATCGCGTGGAGGACGTGCGCGATGCGATGTGGGAACTCGAGAAAGACGGCGAGATCCTCGTGCACCGCGTCAGCGACGAGCACAGGCCCGTCACCGTCAAGACGCTGTATGGCTGGGACAAGAAAGTGCCGACCACGCAGCTGTGGCACCACAAGTCCTGCGGCCAGTGCGGCAACATCCCGGGTTACCCGGCGTCCCTGCTCTGGCTCATGAACCAGATGGACATTGACTACCTGGATGAAACCGACCAGACGTCGTGTACCGCCTGGAACTACCACGGTTCCGGCATCGGCAACATCGAGAGCCTCGCGGCGGTGTTCCTGCGCAACTTCCACCAGGCCTACGTGTCGGCCAAGTCGCAGGGGCTGCCCGAGGGCTACTACTACCCGCTCGTGCACTGCGGTACCTCGTTCGGCAACTACAAGGAAGTGCGTGGCTACCTGATCCATTCCGCGAAGCTGCGCGAGCGAGTGAAAAAGATTCTCGGCAAGCTGGGACGGCTCGTCGATGGCAAGCTGCTGATCCCCGAAGAAGTCGTGCACTACTCCGAGTGGCTGCACGTTATGCGCGACGAGATCGCGAAACGGCAGGTAATCGATTGCAGCCACATCCGTGCGACGGTCCACCCGGCCTGCCACGTCTACAAGATGGTGCCCGAGGATGCGATCTACGACGACAAGATCCTCGGCGGCAACCGAGTGGCCGTAACGACCGGCGTACTCGAGGCGCTGGGTGCCCAGGTCATCGACTACCGCACCTGGTACGACTGCTGCGGCTTCGGTTTCCGCCACATTATCTCCGAACGCGAGTTCACCCGTTCCTTCGCGATCGATCGCAAGATTCGCGTGGCCCAGGAAGAGGCACGCGCGGACATGATGGTCGGTCACGACACCGGCTGCATCACGACGCTGGACAAGAACCAGTGGATCGGCGCGGCGGTCGGCAAAGCCGTTGACCTGCCGGTCCTGGCCGACTGCCAGTTCGCAGCACTCGTCTGCGGTGCGCACCCATACAAGATCGTCCAGTCTCACTGGCATGCCTCGTCGACGGAGTCGTTGATGGAGAAGCTGGGTATCGACTGGGAGCAGAAGAAAGCCGAATTCGAGGCTTACCTGAAGGACGTGGAGGCCGGGCGGGGCGAGACGCTCTATGACCCGCGCAAGATGATCACGTCCGGCCCCGGGTTCAAACCCGTAGAGCGACTGAAATGAGCAAACCCGTACTGATTCTCGGTGGTGGTCCCGCCGGGCTCGCTGCCGCCCACAGCCTTGCGACCGTGGGAAAACAAAGTGTGATCGTCGAGAAGGAAGACAAACTCGGCGGCGCGCCGATACTCTCCGGTTACGCCAAGCTGGTGCCGACCGGCGAATGGGCGAAGGATGCGATTGGCGGCATGGTCAAGCGCGTCGAGGAAGATGAACTGGTTACCGCGATAACCGGTGCCACGGTGACGGAATTCGACGGCACCCCGGGAGATTTCACGGCGCGTCTGTCCAACGGCGACACCGTGGCTGTAGATGCGGCGGTACTTTGTAGTGGATTCACCCACTTCGATTCCGTCAATAAACCCGAATGGGGCTTCGGCACCTTCCCCGATGTCGTCACGACAACGCAGGTCGAGCAGATGATCTCGTCGGGGCAGGGCGTACGCTGCCCGTCGGACGGCCGCAAACCGCAGCGCGTAGCGATCCTCCTGTGCGTCGGTTCGCGCGACCGCCAGATCGGCCGCGAGTGGTGCTCCAAGATCTGCTGCACGGTGTCTTCGAACATCGCGATGGAAATCCGCGAAGAGCTGCCGGACTGCCATGTCTACATCTACTACATGGATATCCGCACCTTCGGTCTGTACGAGACGAAGTACTACTGGCGCAGCCAGGAGGAGTTCAAGGTCAAGTACATCAAGGCGCGCATCGCGGAAGTCACGTCGGATGGCGAGAAGCTCATCGTCAAGGGCGAAGACACGCTCGTGAAGCGCCCGATCACGATTCCCTTCGATATGGTCGTCCACGCTATCGGCATGGATCCGAACATCGACAATCCGAAGATCTCCGAGATCTTCGGCGTGGACCTGGAGGAACACGGGCACATCGGCGCTGCCAATCGCTACGGTGCGATGGGCGAGACGTCGCGGCCCGGCGTGTACGTCGCGGGCGCGGCAACCGGTCCGGAAACCATCGACGATTCGATCGCCCAGGGACACGCGGCTGCGATGTCGGTGCTCTCGGGGCTCAAGGCATCGATCGGCAAGACGGCCTGAAGACCGCATGGCTTGGATCTCCGCAATCAAGCCTGCAGACATCGAGCGCCCGGTGCTCGAGCTGTCCGGTGACGCCTTGCGCGCCGGTATACAGGCTATGGTCACGGGTGCAGAAGAGCACGGCGGCATCGAGCGTTACATCGATGCGATCAAGCTCAGGAGCACGATGTTCCAGCAGGCGCTGGACGACGTCGAGAACCTCGAACTGGAGGCTTTCATGGGCCTCTGCACGTTCATGGCGACGGTCCGCCGGCGTATCGGTCCGTGGTTGAACGAAGACGCCTTCGCCAGCGTCCGCGAAGGGCTCGGGACCCTGTTCGACGATGCGGAACCTGTGGACGCACGCATCGAGACTTTCTGTGCGCGCTTTCCGAACGACAAGAAACACCGCTGGGTGCGCGATCTCGCCACCGAGGTGATGCACAACGTCGAACCGGAGCGCTACCCGTTGATGAACCGCTGGGTGTGGGATGCGAAGGCGAATACCGGCGTGCTGCGCGAGATCTGGCACGGCGACAACGTCGATCACATCACCATCCCGGTTGCCGACGGCTACGGCACGTACCTGATGCTGCGCGAGGAACTCAGCCAGTTTCTGAGCGAGAACGGCTTCTTCCGCGACATCCTGCAGTATGTCGACGTCCTCTGCGCGCAGGTATACGCCCAGTACATCTGCGAGCAGGGCGGCAGCTATCTGCGCACCGACTTCTCGGCGCCGGAGGATCCGATGCAACACACGCGCCGGTTGCTCGGCCTCGACGGGGTACGGCCCGGCAGCGGCCGCACGCGCCTCAAATCGATCGACGGCGAGGCCTTCGTCATCGATGACACACCTCTTTTGAAGCAGGCGAAATCGAATGCCAATTCATGAAAAATCGCTGATCCGCCCCGAGAACCTGACGACCCACGACGAGCTCGTGCTCGACGGCGTCGACGTGTCGGGCCATTGGAGCACGTTCATCGAAGCGCGCGTCGTCACCGACTACAACGAGGCGCTGCAGGACGAAATCGCGGCGCTGCCCGGGGGCGAGTACATCCACCGCTGCTGGCAGTGCGGTTCCTGCACGAATTCCTGCACGGTGAACGCGATCAACCCGGACTTCAATCCGCGCTACTGGATCTACCTGATCCGTATGGGCATGGAATCCGAATTGCTGCGCGACAAGGACATCATCTGGCAGTGCGTTTCCTGCAACAAGTGCACCTACGCCTGCCCGCGCGACGTGTTCCCCGAGGCCGTGATGAAAGCAACGTCTCACTGGCTCGAGCTGAAGGGCCATACGCCGAAGTCGCCGTCGATGCATTTCGACGAAGTGTTCACGGAGCAGATCGTCAAGACCGGCAAGATCGAGGAGAGCCGCACGATCCGGCGCTTCTTCCAGCGCACCGGGCAGGCGCTGGTGCAGGACTGGATGGTCGAGATGGTGAAACGCATGCTGCGCCATCTGCCGGTGGGAATGCTGGCGCGCATGGGCCTCGCGACCTTCGTCGCGCCGCGCACCAGCAACTGGGGTGCGGCGTCGCAGGCGATGCAGGAATACATCGATGAGCAGCATCAGAAACGCCACGAAGCGCTGAACCTGGCGGCGCTCGCAAAACGTACGGAGCAGGACGTTGCCGCCTGAGGAACCGAAATCCATGACCACGAAGGACAAGTACAAGAAGGTTGCCTATTACCCGGGCTGCGCGCTCGAGGGCACCGGCCACTCCTACAACCGCTCGACCAAGGCGGTCGGCAAGGCGCTCGGTCTGGACCTCGTCGAGGTCAAGAACTGGAACTGCTGCGGAGCGATGGAAGTCAAGAACGTCGATCCGAAGCTGCAGACCTACCTCTCGTCACGCGTGATGTCGATCGCGGCGAACGAGATGGACATGGACGTCGTCATGGCGCCCTGCAACGGCTGCTACCACAACCTGAAGAAGGCCGAATACGACCTCGCCAACGATACCGAGTCGGTGGAGGTTGTCGACAAGTTATCGAAGAAAGCCGGGCACAAGACCTACGAGTCAGGCCAGGTCGAAACGATCCACGCGCTCGACTGGATCAAGGAAGCGATCGGCGAAGACGGGCTGAGGGAACGCGTGAAGAATTCGCTCGCCGGCATCAAGGTCGCGAACTACTACGGCTGCATGTACACGCGTCCGCGCCACATCTTCCCCGAGAAAGACCAGGGGCCGGGCAGCGAGTCGACCTCGAAGCCGCATTTCATGGACGACCTGCTGGCGGCTGCCGGCGCCGAGAATGTCGACTTCCCGCTGAAGACCGCGTGCTGCGGTGGCGCGCATACGCTGTCCGACAGCGACACCTCGACCAAGCTGGTGCTGAATATACTGAAGGCGGCGAAGATGGCGGGCGCCGATGTTATCGCGACCGAATGCCCGACCTGCCACTCGGGCCTCGAAATGCACCAGATTCGCGCCGAGAAGAGGCTGGGTGAGAAGGTGGATGTGAAGATCCTCTATTTCACGCAGCTTCTCGGTATGGCGCTCGGGCTAAAGCCGAGGAAGGTCGGCGTGCACGAGAACATCTCGGACTCGTTGCGCTTTCTCAAAGAGAAGGGACTCGCTTGAGGCCGCTGGCCGACATCGAGATCGCCATCGAGCGGGCCGGTGTCAACCCGGACCCGCAGGCTGGTGCCGAGCAATTGCTGGCACTCGCAGAGGAAGCGCTCGAGCACTGGATTACGGCGCGGGGCGACACCCCGACTGACGACGAGCGCGAAGGATTTCGTTTGCTGGCGCTGCACCGGCAGGGCGCGAAAGGCGACCCGAGCTTCAACGCCTGCCGCGAAACCTGTCGCGAAGTGGCGTATCACTACAATTTGATCAAGCTGCAGCCGGACGCTGTGGAAATTACTGATCGTCTGCAGATGATGGGAATGGTATCCAATCACCTGTACTTGTTTATCAGCGGCAAGATGCAGGTCGCCCAGCTGGGCGATTTTTGTTGTTCATCGCGGCCGATTCGAACGGGCTCAGAGGCCGAGACATTGAAGATAAAGGAGGCATAGCCATGCCATCTGTACGCGGATGCAATATTCCTGACGACCTCTTGTACGACGTAGACAATCACATCTGGTTCCAGGAACAGGGTGACGGCAACGTGAAGATCGGTATGACCACGGTCGCGACGGCCATGGCGGGCAAGCTCGTTGCCTATACGCCCAAGAAGCCGGGTCGCTCGGTCCGCCCCGGCAAGTCCTGCGGCACGCTCGAGTCCGGCAAATGGGTGGGGCCTGCAAAGTCGGCGGCCGGCGGCGAAGTCGTGGCCGTCAACGAAGACCTGGTGGCTAACCCGAGTCTCGCGAACGACGATCCTTACGTGGCGGGCTGGCTCGTGATCCTCAAGCCGGAAGACTGGGACAGCGTCAAGGGTACGCTCGTGCCCGGCAGCGACGTCGCCGCGCCTTACGAGGCGAAGATGGACTCCGAAGGATTCGCCGGTTGCGAGTAGCACTGGTTGAAGAGGGGTGGAACGATGAATGACACGCAGGAAGCAGTGGCGCCAGAGGACTTCCGGGAGCTGACGGAACTCCACGACATGGCGTCGCACGCCTGCGAACTGCTGAAGGCGATGGCCAATGAGTGGCGGCTGATCATTCTCTGCCAGCTTTCCGAAGGCGAGAAGACGGTCAGCGAGCTGCAGAGCATTCTCGGCCTGAGCCAGTCCGCTTTGTCGCAGCACTTGGCTGTGCTGCGCCGCGAGAAGATCGTCACCGCGCGTAAGAGCGCCCAGTCGGTGTTCTATTCGCTCGCCGGGGACGAAGCGACGAAGGTCATGGAGACCCTGCACGAACTGTTCTGCGGGGCGCGTGGCACCAAGGATTAAGAAACCGGTGTGCGTGCGCGCGCGCGCAGACCTTGTCGATTTGCCAGGGTCGTATGACTCATTTGGCAGGAGGTAAAGCAAAATGAGATCCAACATCAGACGCGCGGTGGCCAGTGTTGCCGCGGCGGTTCTTGTCGTGTCGAGCGGTTCGGCCTTTGCGACGAACGGCTACTTCACGCACGGCGTAGGCACCCAGTCGAAAGGCATGGCCGGTACGGGTGTAGGTTCCAACGCCGACATGGGCGCGATCATGTCCGCGAGCAACCCGGCACTGGGCGTGTTCGTGAGTGACCAGTGGGAAGCCGGCCTGTCGATATTCAGCCCGCGGCGGAGCTACGTGGCG
>Ga0209536_100003257_pt1 | contig 26142 bp, 19 predicted proteins | sample DeeMarSeWOR28_12_FD_187461 | JGI IMG/M metagenome (GOLD analysis project Ga0209536, IMG submission 187461) | Marine sediment microbial communities from White Oak River estuary, North Carolina - WOR-2-8_12 (SPAdes) (version 2) | ecosystem: Environmental > Aquatic > Marine > Intertidal zone >...
AGTAAACGTGATCAAGATTCCGGATAACGTCAGCTTTGATGAGGCAGCGGCAGCCTCAATGACCTTGCTCACTTCCTGGCATATGCTGGTGGGGAGGGCGAAGATCAAACCAGGGCAAACTGTACTGGTAATGGGAGGAGGTTCCGGCGTTGGTAGCTTTGGAATCCAGATTGCCAAACTTTACAACTGTACGGTGATTGCAACGGCGAGCCCAGATAAACTGGACAAATGTCTCGAACTTGGCGCCGATTATGCCGTGGATCACAGGAAAGATGACTGGCACAAGGAAGTCCGGGGTTTGTGCAAGGAAATCTCCCAGAAAACAGGGGTATCTCCGGGAATCGATGTATCTTTTGATCACATCGGAGAGACCCACTTTAACAAGCAGCTTACCTTGCTGAAGTATGGTGGGACCCTGGTTCAATGCGGCGCCACCACAGGCTGGGATGGCAAAGTCGATCTAAGGCACATCTTTTTCAAGGGAACCAACATACTTGGCTCCACCCAAGGAACAAAGGCAGAAGTTGAACAAGGGTTTTACTGGATGTCTCAAGGGAAGATAAAGGCTGCAATTGACTCAGTGTATCCCTTTGAAGAGGCAGCAGAAGCCCACACAAAGATGCTCACTGGAAAAGGGTTATTCGGAAAAATTCTGCTGAAACCTGAGTAGATATTTTTGTTTATCAATATCTGGTGCTAGTGAGGCTGTCCGACAATGTCATTCTGAGGCGTGAGCCGAAGAATCTCGAGATCCTTCATCCCGCCCAGAGCGGGACTCAGGATGACAATTACTCTCTACGCGGAGTTTATCCTGAGCTTGTCGAAGGGCTCAGAATCACAACTGGGCGCCTTGGACCGTTGTCGGACAGCCTCTAGCCCCTTTTTTACCAGCAGTCCCCTGAACCCTGCGCTTTTCGCTGACCGCTCACCTACATACTTCCCTCTTGACTGCAACGGCAACCAAGAATAAGCTCATGCTAACCCTGCAAGGGCGAGAGGAAAGGAGTTTGACATGAGACTTAATATAAAAGCCTTTGGACTGACCTGTGGACTGTTCTGGGGATTTGGTCTTTTTTTGATAACCTGGTGGATAATTGCTTTTGAGGGTCCATCTGCCGACCCTACCTTTATCGGCCGTATTTATCGTGGCTACAGCCTGAGTCCTACTGGCAGCTTTGTCGGTTTGATCTGGGCCCTGCTAGACGGCTTTATTGGTGGGGCAATTTTCGCTTGGCTCTACAATTTGATCTTAGGACGCATTTCGAGACAGGGAGCATAGCTGGCCTGTGGCCAACGTAGTTCAGGGAACCTTATCTCACCCCTAGGTGTAAGAGGATCTGTAATCGGAAGGAAAAATTACTATGAGCAGTAAACCATTCAAAGCAATGGTCGTGCAGAAAACACCTGATGGCAAATATACCAGGCAGATTGCTAAGACATCGCTGGATGACTTGCCCGCAGGTGAAGTATTGGTCAAGGTTCTTTATTCATCCTTGAATTATAAAGACGGACTGTCCGCCACTGGTCATAGGGGAGTCACCAAGAATTATCCACACACGCCTGGAGTAGATGCCGCTGGTGTTGTGGAGGAGAGCCTCAGTGATGCGTTTCAGCCTGGGGACCAAGTAATTGTCACCAGCTACGATCTTGGCATGAACACCTCAGGTGGTTTTGGACAGTACATCAGAGTGCCAGCCGCTTGGGTTGTGCCGCTTCCGGAGAATCTCTCACCAAAAGAAAGCATGGCTTACGGTTCAGCCGGTCTTACTGCCGGATTTTGCATCTTTAAGCTCCAAGAGCATGGCATCACCCCCGACCAAGGAAAGATATTGGTTACAGGTGCCACCGGTGGAGTTGGCAGTTTTGCCGTGGCAATGCTTGCCAAAATCGGCTATCAAGTGGTTGCAGTAACCGGAAAGATGGATGAGAAACAGTTCCTTATCGACCTTGGCGCCAAAAAGGTCATCTCCAGAGATGAGGCTACTGACACCTCGGGAAAGCCCCTTTTGAAAGGTCGCTGGGCTGGGGTAGTAGACGCGGTAGGAGGTGAGATCCTATCAACAGCCATCAGATCCACCAAGCTGCACGGAGCAGTTACTTGTTGCGGCAATGTAGCATCGCCTGATCTGCACATCAATGTATATCCTTTCATATTGAGGGGTATCTCTCTTGTGGGCATTGATTCCCAGAGCTTTCCAATGAGCTTTCGGCGCCAGACATGGGAAAAAATTGCCAGTGAATGGAAACTGGACGACCTGGATAGGCAGACTTCCTTGTGTTCACTGGAAGAGCTGGACTCAGAAATAGATCGCATCCTGGCAGGAAAGCAAAAAGGCAGAGTGATCGTGGATTTAGGAAGGTAGGAGCAGATGCGTAGGAAAGATAGAGAAATTACCGATATTGCCTTGATTGAAGACGTTATCCGCAACTCGTTGGTTTGTCGTCTGGGTATTTCTAGAAACGATCAACCCTATGTTGTTCCTCTCTGTTTTGCTTACAGCGATAACACTCTTTATTTTCACTCCGCAGGCGAAGGTCTGAAATTGGAGATACTCAAACAAAACCCCAACGTCTGTGTCTAATTCGACATAGACCAGGAGGTCATCCAGGGCGACAAACTGTGCAAGTGGGGCATGAAATACCGCAGTGTTATAGGATTTGGTAAGGGTTCACTGGTTGATAATCTAGAAGAAAAGAAAAAAGGGCTCGATGCACTAATGCAGCAGTATTCAGGCAGATCATTCGAATATGCGGAGCCGGCAATTGACAGCACCGTTATCATAAAGGTTGAAATAGAAAGTATGACCGGCAAAAAATCAGGTTACTAGATAGTACCCATCCATAAACGATCTTTTTGAATGTCATTATGAGGAGCAAAGCGACGAAGAATCTTTTGGCTACTGGCCCCGCAGAGATTCTTCGCGGAGTTTATCCTGAGCCTGTCGAAGGGCTTAGAATCACACTAGGCAGTTTCCGGATGGACACTAGATAATCGAACCAGGGGCGGACGAGTAAAATGAAGGTTACACTGGCACAACTGAATCCAACTATTGGTGATATTCGCGGCAATTTGGCCAGGGTGACGCAGACTTTGTCACAGTGCAGTGAGGACTCTCCCGACCTGGTTGTTTTCCCGGAACTCTTTCTCGTCGGCTATCCACCCAGGGACCTCCTGGAAAGACCCTCTTTTATCGCCAGGACTGACGAGGCCATCCGAGAACTCGTAGAAGTTTCCCAGAATTACCCACAAACAGGCATTATTGTGGGCGCGCCTCAACCTGGGCAGCAATCCACAGGCAAAGGGTTGCATAATTCAGCGCTGCTAATTTATCAAGGCCGACTCCTCTTTACTCAGCACAAATCCCTGCTGCCCACCTATGATGTTTTTGACGAAGCGCGATACTTCGATCCCGCCGCAAACGATCCTGTAGTGGAATTCAAAGACCGGACCCTCGGTATTTCCATTTGCGAAGATGCCTGGAACGATCCGGCCCTATGGCACCGGCCTACATATTCTTATGATCCTATCGAGGTTATGGCCGAAAAGGGTGCCGACCTGATGATCAATATTGCTGCTTCCCCTTTCCAACGGGGCAAGGAGAGACTCCGGTACGACATTGTCCGCAGTCATGCAACCAAGCACCGAATCCCTTTTCTTTTTGTAAATCAAATAGGTGCCAACGATGAGCTCATTTTTGATGGCAGAAGTATCTGCATAGACGGGGCGGGTGATCTCATGGCCGTCTTGCCGCCATTTGTGGAGCAGGTGGAAACAATTTCGGTGGATCGGACTGGTATCCGGGATCCTTATGTCCCGCAGGAGGAGATCGCAAGTGTTCACCAGGCGTTGGTTTTGGGCGTCAGAGACTACATGGACAAGTGCGGTTTTTCTTCGGCTATCCTGGGGCTGTCGGGTGGCATTGACTCTGCGGTGACTTGTTGTATAGCCGTAGAAGCAGTTGGAACTGAAAATGTTGTCGCAGTCGCCATGCCCGGACCTTATTCCTCTTCGGGCAGTATTGAAGATTCCAGAAAACTTGCGGAGAATCTTGGTATCAGGTTCGAAGTCATACCAATTTCTCCTGCCTATGAGGCTTATCTCAAGTCCCTCCAGGACCATTTCAAAGGGAGAGAACCTGACATCACCGAAGAGAACTTTCAGGCCAGAATTAGAGGCAACATCCTCATGGCCCTTTCCAACAAATTCGGCCACCTAGTACTGTCGACCGGTAACAAGAGTGAACTAGCTGTGGGCTATTGCACCTTGTATGGTGATATGAGCGGCGGTCTGAGTGTCATATCCGACGTGCCTAAGACTATGGTGTACGAACTGGCAGAGTACATTAACAGACAAACCTCTATCATACCTCTGGAGATCATCAACAAAGCACCATCAGCAGAATTAAGAGAAAATCAAACTGATCAGGACACCCTGCCACCCTACGACATCCTCGACCAGATTTTGCACTACTACCTGGACGAGCACCGCTCGCTGCATGATATTCTGCAGCTCAATTTTGACCCAGAGACGGTAAAGTGGGTGATCCGGACCGTAGATCGAAACGAATACAAGCGAAGACAGGCAGTTCCCGGGCTGAAGGTCACCTCCAAGGCTTTCGGCTCAGGCAGGAGAATGCCTATCGCAGCGAAATTTGAAAGCTGAACTCTATGGAAATGGTAGTTATATGAACACAGGAGAGCAAGAAAAGGACGAACTGGTTCGGTTGGCAGCGGCCCATGGTATTCAACGCTCTTATTCTGATATCTGGGGTAATGTCCATGAAACTCCTTTGGACGCACTGGAGCAGATGCTGGTTGCCATGGGAGTGGATGTAAGGTTGCCGGCTGAAGCTCTGCTCCATCTGGAACACAATTCTTGGACTCAACCGACAAAGCCAGTTTTGGTCGAATCAATTAACCAACTCCCTACCGAACTTTTTTTTCAAGTACCAACTGACAGGGTTGCCAGTGAAGACTCCAGCAGCCAGTTCCGGGTTCAGTTGGAAATCATTGGAGAAAACACCGCTTCCCTCAACCACTCCTATCACTCTGAACAACTGGCGTTCAAAGAGGCCCATGAGCTCGGCGGTATTACCTATGAGCGCTGGAGCATTCCTTTTCCCATAGAACTTTCTACCGGCTACTACCAGTTCAAGCTCACTGTTGCATATAAAGAGCAAAACCATCAACAGACAATCCTGGTCATTGTTTGTCCCGATCACACCTATCTGCCGCCAGGTCTCCAGGGTGATGGCAAGCGAGCAGGGATAGCTATCTCTCTGTACGGTCTTCGTTCCCAGGACAATTGGGGTGTGGGGGACTTGGGAGACCTCAAAGAATTCACTCGCTGGGCACTTGGGTCTCTGCATGTGGATGTGATTGGTTTGAATCCTTTGCATGCCATCTCCAATCGGCAACCCTACAACATCAGCCCCTATTTCCCTTCCAGCCGATTCTATAGAAATTTCATTTATCTCGACGTTGAGGCGATGGAAGATTATCGTGCCTCACCTGGGGCAAGAGAGTTGGTGCAGGCAGAGGAAACTCAGACCCTGCTGGACGAACTTCGCACCTCTGAACTTGTTCAGTACGAGCGGGTGGCCAGATTGAAACTCAAAGTGCTCAAAAAGGTATTCCAAACCTTTCTTCAGAATCACTGGAGCAACAAGACTGCAGTGACCGAACGTGGCAAGGAGTTCCAAACATATACGAAAAAAGAGGGAAGTTTGCTGGACAATTTTGCCACCTTCTGCGCCTTGCAGGCTTTCCTACACAAAAAAGATCCCGAGGCGTGGGCCTGGTGGCAGTGGCCGGAGCCTTTTCATAACCCCCAGTCCCAGGAGGTGAGCACTTTTCGGCGAAGCCACTGGAAAGAAATACTCTTCCATAAATACCTGCAATGGCAGGTGGAAGCACAGCTACAGGAAGTTCAGAGTCTGGCCTATTCAATGGGAGCTTGCGTCGGTCTCTATCAAGATCTGGCTCTGGGTAGTGACCCTGGTGGGGCTGACTGTTGGGCTTTTAGGGATTTCTTCGTGGACGGAATTACCGTGGGAGCGCCACCAGATGATTTTGCTCTCGAAGGCCAAAACTGGGGCTTTCAGCCCCCCCACCGGAAGAAATATCGTGACTCCGGTTACGACCTGTTCGTTAAGGAAATTAGAAAAAATTGCCAGCCTGGTGGAGCACTGAGAATTGACCACATAATGAGGTTATTTCGACTATTCTGGATCATTGCTGGGCAGCCTGCCAAAAGCGGCACTTATGTGGAAAACTACTACCAAGACCTGTTCAAAATCCTCGCTCTAGAAAGTAATCGCGCCCAAACCATTATCATCGGGGAAGATCTGGGCACTGTCCCTCCCCAAGTGAGGGAAGCGTTGGCGCAATTTCGCATATTCTCTTACCGCCTTTTCTATTTCGAAAGGGACTATCTGGGGTTTCTGAAGGACCCTGAATCTTACCCGGCCTTTGCCCTGGCTTCGGTGAGCACCCACGACCTCCCTACCCTGAAAGGTTTCTGGACAGGTCAGGATATCTCTTTGCGCAAAAGTCTAGGAATGTTCCCCACCAAAGCCCAATATCATACTGCCCTTGAGAACAGGGAGAAAGAAAAAGAGCAAATCCTCAAGCGGTTGGTCACCTCGGGCTTCCTGGCGCAGGAAGTGGTGGACTACCCCGAAATCCTTACTCAGTTGACCGACGAACTTCACAGTGCCATCATTGGTTTTCTATTGTCGACCCCTGCAAAGCTGTCAATCATCAGCCAGGAAGACCTTTTCAGAGATGGCAGGCAGCAGAATCTTCCTGGAACTGTGCTAGAATATCCTAACTGGTCGACAAAAATGAACTACACTCTGGAGGAATTAGGGCAAGATAGTGAGGTGGAGAAGTGTGCTCGAGTCTTCCGCGACTGGATTGATCGCACTGGCAGAGGACTGCTACCATCAACCTGAGGGTACTCTTAAGACCAGTTGGCATGAACCCTTTAACTGTGGCATGTTCTTTGCTATTTCTACGGTGCGCAGGCCAGACTAATTTGACTGAACGCGGAATAGATGAACAATAAGTTTTTGAAATTCTTGGATTTTTAAGTTAAATGGCACCACAATTTTCCCTCGAAGCTCAGAGGAAGAGCTTGTCGGTCTGCTGACGGAAATGTTGCCATTGCTGACTTCCATTACCGAAGATGAAACTATTCAGGCTCCGTTGTGAAAGCTGGGACTATGGCAGCTCTGAAGATTAAACCTAAAGAGATTGTGGACAGGCTGAAAAAGTTCATCGTCCATGATGTCCGGGAAAACCCTATTCTCGGGCTCTATCTGGTCATCGGGGTGATGGTTATTAGCTACTGCATCTACTTTGTAGTTGTCATGTATAAAGACATTTCCAGTGGCGGCGACAAGCGTGTTGTGTCGAAACCCAGAGTTGAACAGGTTAGGAAAAGCCCACCTCCCAAGAAGAAACCCCCTGCCCAAGAAGAGGCAGCTGTTCCAGTAAAGAAAAAGGAAACTCCCGAACAGGCAAAGCCAGAAAAGGTTGAACCAGAAAAAGAAAAGGTTGCGGCAACAGCCAAGTCTGCTGCTGCTCAGAAGCTTGACACAAAAGATTGGAAAAGCCTCGAATTCCCAGATGGCTCCTACATCTCATTTCCCCCAGACTGGACCAACAGTGAAGTCGATTCCGAAAACAACGTCCTCTACGGCATCCGTTTACAGATCCCTGGCAGTGAGGCAAGTTTGAAATGTTACAGCCGCAGCAGAAAACTCGGGGACAATTATACCGAGGATTTGACAGAGACGCTGAAAAGAGGGGGCTATACCAGGATCAAAGAAGAGATTAAGAAGGTCAACCGGCGCGGTGTGGTGCAAATAAGTGGGTCGCTGGCTGATACCCGAATGCTGGTAAGCATTTTTGATGATCAGCCCGACAAGTACTTCATAGTTAGACTGATCACCTTGAAAGAAGAGATTGCCAATCTGCAATCTTACTACGACGCCATCGTAAGCAGTTATGGGTACACTGGTGGTCCGGAAGGTTCGGTGACTTCTATCGAGAAATTAGAAAAACAACTCGAGAAGAGTATTGAACAAGAGAAAGAGTTTCTTGTAGGCAGTACAATTTGGATCAAGCTGAAAAGTGGCGCCAGACATAAAGGCGTCGTTATTGCTGAGGATGACACTTCTCTTACTCTGGAAAGCTTCCGCTTCGGCGGCAGGTACAGTTTTACCGTTAAGAAAGATGACATTGTAGATATCGTGCGTTAACCATCTCTTCTGCACATACTTCACCCTAGTTAATCCTATTCAGTTCAATTAGCGTAAGCTCAGGCGGAGCAAGAAACCGCATGGGTGGTCCCCAGGTGCCGGTTCCCCGACTCACATAGAGCACACTGCCCTTGTCCAGAGGGTAAATTCCGTTCTGGTTCGGGTAGAAGTGTCCTACGATCAGATTGAAAGGAAATATCTGGCCCCCGTGAGTGTGGCCGCTTAATTGTAGATCAAAGTGTCCCAGGGATTCATTCTCCACTGTTGGTCGATGTTTCAACAAAATAGTGAATGTTTCTGAATTGGAACGACCAAGTAAATCGCTTTCGCTTATGCTGGCTGCACTATCTTCCTGATAGCGGTTCTTTCCCACCGGGTCATCCATTCCCACAATACGAAACAGGTTGTCCAGACTATATTCCTGATTGCGCAGAAGTATAAATCCCGCCGCTTTCAAGAACCTCTCGCTCTGACTAATTCCTGCGTAGAATTCATGATTTCCCATAACGGCGAATTTTCCTAAAGGGATCTCCACCTTTTCCAACATACCTGCAAGATTGTCGAACCTCTCCATCTGGGCATCCACAAGATCACCGCTGCACACCAGTATGTCCGGTTTAGCTCTTTCCAACAGCCTGACAACGCGGGCCATTCTCCTTTCCCCCACCATCAGTCCCAAATGCAGATCAGAGATCTGAGCAATAATTAACTTGCTCTTGCCGGCAGGCAGTTTTGTGGTTTGCAGTTCGACCCGATACAAGCGAATCTGCCAGGCACTGAAAGCAGACCAGACCGCCAGAATGGCAACGCCAAGTATCAGAAAGACGAAACTGTTTTTACCGCCCCAGACAAAACGACTGGTGGCAGAGCCCTGGACAAGAGCAAATACCCTCATGCCTAAATTGAACACATCCAGGCAGAGACTCAGCCAGAAGAAGAAAAAGATCAGCCCCATCCAGGTATAGGAGATATAAGCGAGATAACGACTGGCTAGAGGCATTCCGTGCCGATCCAGCAGCCGCACTGCGATAGGCGCAACCACCATGGCTACCAAGAACAGTGCCATTACTAAAATGAGTCCAACCCCAGGCGATAAGGCAGCCCTCGCTTTTATGAACAAGTAGAGATGGATGGCGCCATAGACGGACAGGAAGGTTAGAAGAAAACGGACCATGATTCCTTTCTTAACATGGTTTACTTTCTGTTTCCACTTGGAAAGTGCTTAATCCTGGCAGAGAAATATGTTATAGGTGCCGACTTGTCTTTTGCTGTTGGGAATCTATCTGGCCAATCTACCCAGCCTCAAACCACAGCCACAGGAATTGGGTAACTGTGGTTCTTGAGTGTTTGGCGGGGAATGTTGCCAGATTTTTCGCTGATGTCTTGACACCCACGGAGAGTATCCTTAAAATAGGAAGTCTTCCATCACACTGTTCAGTGAGTGTATGAGCAGATAATTAATGAAGAGAGGGAGTTAGCATGATCGAGGTTACTGAGAAAGCGACAGAGAAACTGAAGGAGTACCTGGAAGAGCGCGAGGTCGAATCTGCAATTCGTATTTTTGTCTCCCAAATTGGTTGAGGTGGTCCCTCATTGGGAATGGCTCTGGATGAGCCAAACGAGAAAGATCAAGTTGTCGAACTTGACGGTCTTACCTACCTTGTTGATACCACTTTAATGAACCAGGCTAAGCCTATAAAGGTGGATTACATGGAAGACGGTCACTGTTCGGGTTTTGCTATTACCTCAATGCTTTCCCAACCAAACGCTTGTGGTTCTTGCAGCTGTTAGCGTTGTTCTTGCCAAAAAAATACCGACTCTCCTTAAAAAGGGTCGGTATTTTTTTGCCTAGGAGTACTGGAGTGTTGGAGTACTGGAGCATTGCTATGGAATCATTTAGACTTCATGCTCTTTTAGATTTTACATTACTCCATCACTCCACTACTCCATTACTCCATGAAGCTATCTTCTTTTGAAGCGAAGTACAGCGTGAAACTAGAGTTAGTTCTTTAGCCCGGGATTATCGAGCTAACTTTACGTCTCGTTCAACCACTCCCAACCGGATTCGATCAGTCGTTGCTGCAACCAGATCAGCACCTTATCAAACTCAGCGTGCAATTGCCGAAGAGCCTGTCCCCGGTGACTTACCCGATTCTTCTCCGCGGTACTGAGCTGCGCGAAGGTCTTTTCCAGTGGAGGATAAAAAAACACAGGGTCATAGCCGAACCCCAGGTCGCCAACCCTTTCCTTGCTTATAACTCCTTCACAGCGGCCTTCGTAAATGAGCGCTGGCCCCCAAGGTACGGCAATGGCAATAACGCAGGCAAAAGCGGCGTTGCGATTTTCTTCATTTTCAAGCTCCTGGAGAAGCTTAGCGTTATTGTCGGAATCATCGGCGCCCTCTCCAGCATAACGGGCGGAACGGACTCCAGGAAGGCTTCCTAGAGCCTCCACCAGCAGGCCGGAGTCATCGGCCAGGGCCGGCAAGCCCAAAATCTTGGCGGTAAAGCGCGCTTTCTTTACGGCATTTTCTTCAAATGTCTCACCATCCTCATCAATGGGTGGCGTAGGCCCAAAGTCAGCCAGACTCTTGATATCAATAGGAAATTCAGCTAGCAATTCCCTGATCTCCTCCGTCTTGCCCTCATTCCTGGTGGCGAGAACCAGTGGTATTCGATTCATATGAACCTCGCGTGAATTGTTGGTCAAAGGAGGTAGCTATCCTAAGTCACATCGTTCATCAAGTCAATGTAGCATCGTCGGAGTATTGGAGTGATGGAGTAATCTAAAGCCAAAGATAATCCATCAAGCCGTTCATTCTTCATCCCAATACTCCAACACTCCATTGCTCCATTACTCCAATTTTTACTGGTTACCGTTGACTTTTGGTTCGAAATTCTTTAACAATTGCAGATAACTAGGATCTACAACTGTTTCGGACCTTGGGTTAGTGAACCGGAGGTGACTAATCATGCCGATTTATGAATTCTACTGCCCACAGTGCCACATGATTTTTAGCTTTTTCTCTCGTAGCATCAATACGGAAAAGATACCACCTTGTCCCAAATGCGACCGGTCCAAGCTTGAGCGACAGATGTCGTCTTTCGCAGTTATCCGGGGCCTTAAAGAGGATCAGAATGATGGCCTTCCTGATATCGATGAGTCCAAATTAGAAAAGGCAATGACTGCACTTGCCAGTGAGGCTGAGAACATCAACGAAGATGATCCAAGGCAGGCGGCCCAATTGATGCGAAAATTGACCGATATGACCGGTCTTGAACTCGGCTCCGGCATGGAGGAGGCCTTACGGAGAATGGAGGCTGGTGAAGACCCCGAACAGATTGAAGCGGAAATGGGGGATTTGCTTGAAGATGAAGATCCCCTGGTTTTTCAAGGTCAAAAGAAGGGTGCTCGCCGGAAGCCTCCACCCAAAAAGGATGACACTTTATATGAGCTGTAGCAAGGGCAAGTACTAGGCACTAGGCAGTGAGCACCAAGTCATTTCTCAATTCGCATTGCACATTTCTCATTTATCATTCTGTATCTGGTAGTCATGTAGTCTCAAATCTTTTTCTCGTTGTTCAATGACAAATGCGAAATGAGGAATGTGAAATTTCAAATGTGGCTACTGTCTAGTGCCTAGTAAAGGGTGCATGGTGGGTACGTACGGCCCGCCAATCAGGATCGCCCTCTTTAGGTAACCAAATGGTTGAAATAAGTGAATACAATCAGCAGCAGAAGGATGCCATCCTCATGGTACGCCAGCATCTCTCAGCCCTTCCCATATCCGAACTGCACTGGCTCAAGCAACGAATTCAATCCTACTTGCAATTCCGGGAAGATGTAGCGTCTTTTCAGCAGCACTTTGCGGATATTTGCTCTGAGAAATGCTTTACCAGCCAAACCAGCGCCTGCTGTGGTCGCGAGGGAATTGCCACCTTTTTTGCCGATGTGGTGGTCAATGTACTACTGTCGACTGACAAGGACGCCGACAAACTACTGGATGCCCTGAAGCTAGACACGGGTGGATTCAATTGTGTTTATTTGAATGACACTGGTTGCCTTTGGCGCTTTAAACCCATAGTCTGTGAAATGTTCCTTTGTGATCACGCTAAGAACTCTGTGTTGGGTGTGGAGGAGTCTTTGCAGTCCCAATGGGAGAAACTGCGTCGACAAGAACGTCTATATACCTGGCCTAGTCGCCCGGTACTTTTCGATGAGTTGGAGGATTTCTTTATTCAAGCCGGCTTCGACAGCCCATTGATGTATCTTCATAAGAGTCCTGGCCTGCTCCGCCTCAAAGCTAAACGTGCCCGAAAAAACGGGAAGTTATCAAAAACCTAAATTGAGACTGTTTAATAATTCAGCCTTAATAGAAGGCTGATGTTACCGTTCGCTTGAGCAGGAAGAGAATTCCAAAATTGAGTGATTACTGAAGTATTTTGGTTTAAGGAAAACTTGTTAATTTATGAACTTATCACCCCCACCCTAGGCCTCCCCCGTCAAGGGGGAGGGAATTATTTGAGCACACCATGATTCCCCCTTCCCCTGGCGGGAGGGGAAAGTGGGGATGACTGCTCAAAAGTACCATTGTAACTATTTGACTATATTAGAATAAGAAATATTGAACAGTCTCAATTTGAAAAAATCGAGCTTTTGCTGAACGGTTAATGAATGAGCCCCAAGTCTAAAGGTTCCACTTCCAGCAAATCGGCTGGCCCTCCACTACCCGACCGGATTCGTACGGTCGATATCTCCTACCGAGTAGTTAGACCAGAGGAATTCGCTTCTCTGGGCATAGATCCTCGGGACGTTCCTGTGGGCACTTTTGTGGCTGAAGACCATCCACCTTTCCTTGCCAGCCGCTTTGGGGGTAATGCCTACGGCCTGGGTGTCGTGGAGACCCTTGATAAGCTAGCAGCCAGTGAGCTAGACTTTCTGGAAGGGCTAGAGTTCAGCGATTCTGAGGTTTTAAGAAAAAATTATCGCCGCATTAACAGTATTTACCGAAATCTGGGATTGTTGATGCGATTTAGTCGATTGGGAAAGCGTTATTTTCTAATTCCCATAAACTGGGTCAGTAATTCACTGGAAGACATAAAAGATAAAGTGGATGAGATTGAGCGAGTCCTTGCCAAGCACGTCTTCCAAGAGAAGAAAGAGAAACTGAATGTTGGCCTGCTCACTGGTTCCAACGATCTAATCGCGCATGAGATCGCCGGCAGAATGCCGATTCAGAAATTTGTGATTATTGACTCCGTTGAAAAGCTGCGGGAAGCCGGCGGCCCTTTGGATCTAGTTATTATTCCGAGAGACCTGGACGATCTGATCTTGACCCTGGGAATTAAGGGATTGGCCGGCACAAGTCTGACTCAAGAAACCTTCACCACTTACGGTACTTATGTGGCTGGGAAAATTTATGATCTTCTTGCCGCGGGTTGCGAGCTTTGTATTATTGCGAGCAAACCGTTTCCCCGCGCAAATCAGGAGGTTTGGGTGGAATTTCGCGATTCTGCTGATCTGCGGAATTTCCTGCTTTTCACCCACGTCTTCCGCTCCAAGAAACGATACCGCGGTAAAAAGGGTAGTCTACTTCGTGTGCACCTCGCTGATTTTTACAACTATCTAAGCGGAATTTTTGTCTATCGAGAGGACTTAAAGAAAATTGTTGGTGACCAGGATCCTACCCAGCTCACTGCTGAGGAAATTGACCGGTTACCTCGTCTGGATTTGAAAATCGCCAGCGCCAAGCCCGTTGCCCTGGAAAGCAGGTGGGACAGGGTCCTGAATCCTTTCTTCGATAAGATTACCTGCCAAAGCAAGCTAGCCCCGTCACTGCAGAAAAACTGGGAGAGGAATTACATCGTCGAGGGAGAACTTCCTGACAACCTGCAGGTCTATGTTGGCCGTAAGCGTGAACCTGCGCTGCGCTTGGAGCGGCTGGAACAAGAGGAACGAGCCAGCGGTATGGCCGGATGCTCACTCGCTCTGGTTGCAGACTACAAAAATACCTTTGATTATGTACTTTCCGTGCTACAGGTGCTGGCGGAAATCCGGGAAAAACAGTTCGCTCCATTGTCAGAGCTCGAACTAAACCGATTGTACAACCCCTTTGAAGCTCCCAAGAACCGGTATCGTGCCTTCAAACACCTGAAAAAGCTGATTAAACAAACCGGCCGTTTGGGCCGCCTGCAATCCCTTCTTAACCCTAATGGCATCGAAGGCAAGAACACCAAAGTTTTAGAAAACGTAGAGAAATTATCTCTCTTAGGTTTACCAGCACCACTGCTTAGAGAAATCTACCTGCTTGTGGTGGGCCACACCACCATGGGCCGAATCACCTTTGGCAAACTCCCTGAAAAGACTTTGAAGTCTATAACGGACCAGGCCAAGTACAAGAGCCTGGAAGAAGTGGCTGATCTGCTTAGAATAATCCGTTTACTGAGCATGTCTGAGATTGCCGCTTCATTGGGCGACAAACTCACCGAAGAGCAGGGTAGTGAGCTTTTCAGCCTTTATGATGAGGCCATTTTGATAGCTGCTGATCCACAACTTGATTGGGAAACCCTGCACGATCAGAAGATTGCAACCTTGGGTGGTGCCCAGAACGTTGCTGTACGCCAGATGCTAAAGCTTTTCAATCTGTTCGAATATCTAGAGTCTTGGACTGATATTGCCCACAAGGGTCCTTTTCAAAAAGAAGCCCTGGCAGATTACAGTTCTGAAAAGCTGGAACAGATCGATCAGGTTTTGGAGTTGATCAGGATCACCAGCGAATTCAAAGAACATTTCTACCGGAGCAAACCCTTTAGCCGGCCATATTTCTTCCGCAAACTGCTCAACTGTCAGTTCCACGGGACCGGCCATATATTTCCATTACTCGGTACTCGGGCTGGATTTGTTCTCTTATGGATTACCATTAGCGCCTCACCAGGAAATACTATCAACTTTAACCCTCTTGTCAGTTACGAGCGCTACGACAGCGAAGATAGGCTTGCTAGAGTGAGGAAGGCTCTCGAATCCCTTGAACCAGAGCAACTTGATTTTAACTACTTGACCGGTATCAAAAAGACACTTTCTCAGGACCGTCCAGCCTTTATCTTTAACAGCGGTATCCAACTGCGGCACAATCCGGTGAATCAAACCACCGAGATTATTTTTGTTGACGTTGTGGATAACCTCAAGAATATGGACCTGCTCCTGGACTCAACTCGTGACCGGATGATTCCCGAGATCCCCGTATCCGAGTTAAAGGAGATGGATCGACTCTTCCAGGAATTACACAGCTACCACGAGCATCTGCAACAGTTCACCCCAACGACAGGCATGGATATTAAGGCACTGGCTCAGCAGAAAGAGGAAATTGCCCATTGTTGTTCGCGTCTCGAGCAACTGTTTGCCCAGAAGCTTTTTGTACCTGAACGGGTTTTTGAAACCCTGGAGATCATCCACGAGAACTGCCCCAGTATCGGCGGCCGCATTCTCACCGAGTTTTGGGAACTCGACAGGATTAAGCCAACCAAAAAAATCCACTCTGGAGAAACGATCCCCGCTTATGTATTGCGCTGTCTAAAGAAGTTTCAGGCCCTAGTAACTAAAGATCGCGAGGCACTGCAAAATACAGAAATCTTTTATCAGATGGCCCAGCAGCAATTTGGTGCCATGACTGGCGAGACCATTGGCATCAGTAACATGCAAATCGACATTCTAGAAGAGGTCGTTGCCCAGATTGGCTCCCGACCAGAACTCATGCAGGGTCTCAGTGCGGCGCTGATCTTCCAGGACATTGGCAAGCTCCCTATCTATCTTGAAGAATATAGATCACTCTCCCCGAGCGATTCCCACGGAGTTGCAGGAGCTGAGATACTGCGGCGACACGGCCTTCTCCAGCGCCTTGGCATGGACAAGGATACCAGTAGGCTGACCGATTTCCTGGTGGAAGTCCACGGGCTGATGGGTCATGTGCTGCGGGGCGAAGTTGCTTTGCCTGCCCTTGATCTGATCACCTCCGCAGGTGATGAACTGTTACTTGAAGCCTTTTTCCTCCATTCTGTGCTGGCGGCGGCGGCTTATCGTGAAGGGATCCTGGTGGAGGATCTACTTGACCGCTTTTTGGCTCTACGACAGGTTGCCTTGGATGTGGTCCGTGGCCAAACAACATGGCAAATTCAGGTAGATAAAGACTTCATCCACAAAGGCAGAAGCCTGTTGACAGAGATGGACACCACTGGCTCCGCGCCTGATCAGCTAGCTCTGTTCTCTGACTGGGATGATTTGAAGGATGACCAAGGGTTGCGTCGCAAAGGGGAGGATGCTGCGGCAGTGGAACGACTCTTCCGACTTATTGGGCTTCCTGATATTGGTTTTATGGACATCCAGATGAAAATCTTGAACATGCCTGTTACCTTTATCTACCACAAAAAGGGCTTAACGAGCACCGGGCTACAGCAGTTTGAGGGAGATCTTCACAAAGCCATGGCGGTCCATCAGGCGCTCATGGGGTTGGACGAAAATATCAGGCGACATCTGTTGGAAAAGCTGAGCCCTGGTAACGATTTGCTCCGCATTTACGGTTTTGAGTATGTAGCTCAACACCTGGATGCGCAGGACTGCCTGAAACTACTGCTTGTCTGCTTTCGCGGCTTGGACCGATTTTGCCCCCAGAATGGCCAACCTCGGGTGATCGATTTCCATGATCTCAGCCTGATTATTGACCGACGTTACCAGGCCATAGCTGAGGAGTTGGCTACACTCCCCATGGATCGTCTGTCTACAGACGGGCGGCTCCTTTCTCGTCTCACCAGGGCCGAGGTGGGGATCATCCTGAAGTACAGCCGAGATGAGGGGGTGATAAAACCACTCTACCGAGATCGTCTGCAGATACACCTGGTTCTTGAACGACTGCAGGACCAAGAAGACATTTCCCGGCTCAAGCATCTTTATCATCGTGAGTTGAAAAAGCTGAAAAACCGCGCCTACTATACAGAAGACTATCAAAAGTTGCTGAGCGACACTTTCCACAATCGACTCCGGCAGCTTATTGAGCAAGCTCTCAAGAAGGCTCAAAAAAGGATGCGGCAGCAACGGAGCTTCTCTGGGATTGAGCGTGTATTCGCCGAACTGCTGGCACTGGCCGAAGAAAACGCCTTCTCAGAAGAACAGGTACAACTGGTGAAGGACATGTACGAATACAATCGAGATCGGTTACGCAACCGGAAGTTGGAGTCCATATACCGGGAAATCCACCACTGCACCAGCACCACTGATCTATTTGATCTATGGCAAAAGATTCGTGCTGAACTCCTTAATAACCGGCGTCACCTGGGAAAAGAATATGAGGACCTGGTCACAGCTCGCTTTGACCAGCAACTGGAACAGCTAACAATATCTTAGCTACCGCCCTGATATGTTTTATCTTACAAAAAACGAGCACTGGCTACCGTAGTCTGAACCCTAATGTTGCATACCTATGTCGAGGAAGAACGCGCAAGAGTGCGTTCCCGCCGAGGGCGGGACTGCGCACAGGCTCGGACAGGTCGAGGCGTACTTGACTGTACGTGAAGTCCTGTTCCGAGCACAGCCGTCCCGCCAAAAGCTGGACTATCGCGCGAGCGCAGCGGTTTTTACCGGTGTAGGTATGCAACATTAGGGTTAACCCAGTATCGAGGAATCATCCGACCTGCACCATGTTTTTTCCCTTGACATTACGGTACAATAAAGAGTATACAAAGTACTTATAGAGATAGGTCAGTGGTTAGAAATTCTGAATCTGCCGGGCCACCGACCACACCAACCACTCTACGCACCAATCAACCACACGTATTTGGACGCTGACTCCAGAAGGGGAGAAGTCTGCGTAAGGAGAGACTGCGTCCTTCGCCGTGTGGTTTTTTATTTTATTCGGGCCGTCAGCAGATGGACAGACACAACAGCTGTATCAACACAAAAGCCGTCATCGACTTCGTTGAGGAGCGCGATCCTACCTTAGTAGAGTCGCTGCTTAAGGATCTCAATCCTGAACTGACCGGGGTAGCGGACGTCAAGCAGTTTCTTTCTGACCCAAATAATTGGGTGTCTTCTGATATACTCATCGTTCTTTACGACAGAGTTAAGAAACTTCTTGGCAAGGACGATGTGGTCTTCGACATCGGCTTCGAGTCTGTTGCCAAAAGAAGGCTCGGGTACATTCAGCGTATCCTCTTTTTCGCTTTCCGTAGCCACGCTCTGACCCTTAAACGGATCCAGAGTCTCAACGATAAATTCAATCGCAACAAACAGGTTCAACTAGCAGAACTCAGAAAAGATGGGGCTGTGGTGCGGCTCGAGTGGTTCCAAGATATCCCGATGACAAAAGATTTTTGCCTGATGAACCGTGGCGTCTACACAGCGGTCCCTGTGGTTTGGAACGAGCCACCTTTACAGTTGGAGGAGCAGAAGTGTTTTTTTGAGGGAGACGACTACTGCGAGTATCACCTTAGTTGGAAGCGTCGCCCGTCGCTCAAAAGCCTTTTGTTGCGGTTTATTGCTCCCTGGAGATTGGCCAAAGCGACTATCGAAGAGTTGGCTCTGGACAAAGAACTCCTGCGGGAAAAATACGCTGAGGTCCATGGGCTGAACATTCAGCTCAAATCCCAGCTTGATATGCTGGTCAGTCTTCAAGAAGCAAGCACCGCTATTCTCTCCACCTTGGACATTCAAGAGCTGATGACCCTGATACTCCGGCAACTTGTGGACGTGTCAGTGTTGGACAGGGCGGCCATATTCCTGGTGGATGAAGATGAGGGCTTATTGTATTTGGCCCACGCTGTAGGCGCCTCAACTGAATACATCAGGGAGGCAGGAACCTACACTGTTCCACTACGAAAAGAAGCAAATATCATCGCCCGAGTGGCCCGAACCGGGAAGCCTGAATTGGTGGATGATGTGGCCAGCTCCGAGATCAACAAAGAGAACCCCCTCATAAAGAAATTCAAGCCGCAGGCTTTTATAGCTCTACCCCTGAAAGTTCGAGGAAAGATCATCGGGGTTTTGGTGGGTGACCAGGAACAGGCGGGGGGACAAGTCATTTCCACCGAAAGGGACTTCCTGATCAGCTTCAGCAACCAGATCGCCATAGCTATCCACAATGCCAATCTATACCGAAAGCTAGAAGAATCTGAACGTCAATACCGTGAACTCGTAGAAAACGCTCACGAGGGTATATGGGTTGTGGATGAAAACGGCGTGATCACCTTCGCCAATCAACGATTGTCCGCCATTCTTGGTTACGATGAGATGCTGGGCCGGAACATAAACCAACTGGTTACTCCTGACAAGAAGCGGGCTCTGCTGCAACTTATTGTGCAGAATATGCAAGGGGTGGTGGCCCAGGAAGAGATCCAGATGCTCCGCAAAGAGGGAGAGCGGGTCTCAGTCATAATAAGTAGCGTTCCCATAGTGGATGGGGATCGTTATAAGGGCAGTTTTGCCATGGTGACCGACATTACTGAAAAGAAGCGTATGGAGACCAAGCTCTTGCACCAGCAGAAAATGGAGAGCATCGGCACCATGGCAGGTGGCATCGCGCACGATTTCAACAACATACTCACCGGAGTTCTTGGCTATGCCAGCCTGCTGAAACATCGACTCCAGAAACAGGATGAAACCCAGCGCTTTGTGGAAATCATTGAAACCTCCAGCCTGAGGGCAGCTGATCTTGTCAGACAACTGCTAGCGTTTAGTCGCGGAACCCAACCTGAAGATCTGCAGGTAGTCTATCCTAATCGTGTGATCACGGAAACCAGTAGATTGCTGGAAAGTTCGCTGGGAAAGGATGTGGATGTGGAGCTGGATCTAAGCTCCTCTCTGCCACCCATTGAAGCCAACTCCACCCAGGTGCAGCAGGCCGTCCTTAATCTATGTCTTAATTCCCGTGACGCCATGCCTGATGGTGGCAAGATAACCATAGCCACCAGTGCAGTGGATTTAGGTGGAAACTCGCCTCTTGTTTATCCAGATCTTGCGGCTGACCCTGGCCAATACGTCCGGATTAGGGTGGAAGATAACGGCATTGGTATCGACCGGGAGAACCTGGACAAGATTTTCGACCCATTTTTTACCACCAAAGAGGTGGGGAAAGGTTCCGGCCTTGGATTGGCCATGGTATATGGCATTGTCCAAAACTCTCGTGGCTACGTGCACGTGGAGAGCAAGGAGGGTAAGGGTACTGTATTCGATCTTTTGTTCCGAGTTGCCAGTGGCAAAGAAACAGAGTCAACTCTCGGTCGCTTGAAGCCCAAATTAAAAGGCGATGAGACCATTTTGTTGGTGGACGACGAGTCACTGGTGCGAGATCTGGGTAATGAGATATTGCAGAGTTATGGGTACAAAATTCTTCAGGCCTGTGACGGGCTCGAAGCCTTAGAAATATATAAAAAGAAAGGTGGAGAAATCGATCTGGTAATCCTCGACCTTTTGATGCCCAATCTAAGTGGTAATGAGACATTCAAACAACTCAGACAACTAGATCCGAATGTCAAGATACTTATTTGCAGTGGCTACAGTTCCAGGGAAAACGATCCTGAGACCCTGGACAGAGGTCAAGCACCTTTGGTGCATAAACCATTTAAGCCCGAAGAATTGGGGCATGCTGTGCGTCGGCTGCTCGACGAAGAAAAAGCTTCTGACAGAGATCAGGAAAAAAGGAGGACGTCTAGGAAGGTCATAGCCTTACGTCGTTAAGGAAGACTAAATATTCTAACTTTTCTTGCAGGGCTTCGTTGGGGGGGAAATGGTATGAAGCAAGGATTGAGGCACCTGTTGGGAAGGACCGGGCTAAGCCGCTTTTTGCAATGGCGGTTCAATACCACATTGGTGCGCTGGTTGCCTAGAACCTTAGTTCGGGCTTATCTCGGTCTATTGGGACGTGTTTACTTTTTCTTCAGCCGTGAAGAAAAGGAACAAATCAAACGAAACTTGTCGGCTGCCGTTCGTCGCTTTCCCAAAAGACAGCCAGTGGATGAGACCATCCGCCGAACCTTTCTTGGCATTTACTCTCATTACCATGAGAAACTGCTGATAGCGTTTGCCCATTTCGGCAGGGTGTGTCGTTTCCTGCTAGAACAAGTAGAATTTGAGGGCCAACACCTTATTGATGAACCACTGTCTCAAGGCAAGGGAGTCATCCTGGTGACCGGCCACTTTGGGGCAGTTGAATTCCTGCCGCTTTTCCTGGCCCTCAAAGGATATCCGATCACTATGGTCGTACGTTTTAAGACGCCACGTCTGAAAGAGGCTCTTGTCCGGCGAGGCTCGAGTGTAGGCATAACCCTGTTGGACGCCAACGCGGGTGAACAAGTTATTTTCAACGCCCTCCGGGCCTTGAAATCAAATCAGATACTTATCACTGAATGTGATGAATTTGACGCCTGGCGTCCCTATCGAGACAGGTCTGTCCAATTCCTTGGCTGCCCCAGTCCGCTAGATCGAACCCTAGATCTGTTTCACCGTCGTTACCATTCGCCCGTCATCTTCGGGCTTGTATGTCGACTGAGGCGAAATCGCTATAAGTTGAGGTTACATTCGTTGCCGGATGAGGCCCAGAATGCTCAGGACACATCCATTTCCCTTGGAGCCCTTCGCCTTTTGGAGCAGTATATCTATTTAGCACCGCACCAGTGGTATCAATGGAAGCAGGTTCGCACCGTCCTCGGAGATGCCCTTTTTGAAGAAACGAGACCCATACATGCGACTGACCAAGATTCAACTTTATCTCTTGCAGATCCAGCTCTGCATGCCTATTAAGCACCACCTGGCTGAACGCACTCACAGTGAAAACCTTGTGGTCAAGGTGGTTACTGATTCAGGCGTTGCTGGATACGGCGAGGGTATTGCCAGAAAATATGTAACTGGTGAAACAATGGAATCCAGCCTGGTCTTCCTACAAGACCAACTTATACCCAAGATCAATGGCTTCCAAGTGGACAGCCCGGCAGACTTACTGGAAGCGCTCCCCCAATTGTTTTTGGAGGACAGACGAGTTCAGGCGCCGGCGGCATGTTGCGCCCTTGAACTGGCCATCCTTGATGCAGCCGGCAAAGCCTGGGGCCAATCGCTGGCCCATTTGCTAGGCGGAGCAGATCAACCTCTGGTCTACAGTGCAGTAATACCCATGATGCCCCAGCCCAGCTTCCTTCGCCTGCTTTCGCTGATTCGTAAAGTGGAGATGCCCTTCGTAAAGCTTAAGGTGGGAAACGACAGGGACCTGGAATGCTTGTCTGTGGCCCGAGAGATCCTGGGACCGGAGATAGATATCAGAGTGGACGCCAATGGCGCCTGGGACGCTGAGGAAGCCGAGGAACGTATTGCGGCGATGAAACCTTATGGCATCAGCGCTGTGGAGCAGCCGGTGCCCAAAGATGACATAATGGGACTGAGACAAGTTGCAGAACGGGTGGAAATACCTGTAATTGCAGACGAATCATTGTGCGTTGAGCGGGACGCAGAGCACCTGGCAGGCCTCGGCGCCTGTCAGGTATTTAATTTGAGATTATCCAAGTGTGGGGGAATTCTCGCCGCCCTTCGTCTTTACGAAATCGGCCGCAACCAGGGAATTGATTCCCAACTGGGATGTCAGGTGGGAGAGACAGGGATTCTGGCTGCGGCTGGACGCCAGCTTGCCGTCAGCCGGAAAATGCTATATTTGGAAGGCTCTTACTCCACTTACTTGCTTAAAGAGGACATTGTCAATGAACCGGTGGAATTCGGCTCAGGTGGTGTGGCCCAACCCCTGGAAGGCCACGGGCTTGGCATAAGTGTAAACGAAGAAACATTGCAACGTCTCACCGTCATGCAGCATGAAATCCAGCTGTCGGATCGACACCAAGACCCGGTAACGCAACCGCGCGAAGCGCAAAGAGCGCATACTGCGCTTCCCTAGTCTTAGTTGTCTGCCGCTCCTCAGAATGACGTATTCCAAGGCATTTTCAGCAGCCTGCTAGTCACCTTGTTTTCGCCTCTTTGCCCATGTGCTGGCACAGACTGATGATCAGACTTTCCATAACTGTGCGTTCAGGAATGCCACTGCTCTTCAAGGTAACATCCGTGTTGAAAAAATGTTGCAGATAACTGATCAACTCTCCGGTCTGAAAAGTGGTACTGCGAACCATGGTCTTGTGCAGAGCAAACGGATGCATGGTAGCGAGGGGAGAGCCTTTCTCGGTCTTCTTCTTAATCAGAGGTAAAATCCTTTTTTGGAAACTGCCGTAGGATATCTTCGGATTCAGACCACCCTCAAGATGATCATCAATAAACTCACGAGCCGTGATCAACCGTCGGATCTCATTGGCCAAAGAAGCAAGCAATTGAAGCGGATGGTAGTTCTGGTCCAAAAGTCGATTGAGAAAGATCAATCCACTTTCGCAGTCCCGCCTGGCCACTGCGTTGTTCAATTCATATAGAGCTTCCTCCCGGAAATGATCGCTCATACCATCTACTTGTTCGAGAGTGATGTGGGTATCGTCACCAACAAATGATATGAGTTTTTCCAACTGGGTCTTGAGGGCCCAGAGATTGAATCCCGTGCGCTCCAAGAGAAGAGTGAGCGCTCCAGCCTCAATTGTCTTCCCCTCTGCAGCGAGGATCTCATGGGTCTGGTCTCTCAACACTCTCTCTTGCTGGGTCCGCGCCTGCCGGCTAGTACCTGAGGCCACGCTGAAATCCACCACAACCCCCAGTTCTTCCATGACCCGATAAAGGCTTTGCCTCTTGTCCACGGTGTCGGTGGCCAGCACTAGGCAATGCTCGGAAGGAAAGCCTTCACCAAGGGCTACCTCCAATAATGAACCATCGTCGCCTCGTCTGGGAATCTCCATCCCAGTGCTGTTAACTTGTTCTGCGACCTGTTCCAGCCACTCCGTCTCAGCCTCCTCCTGCCGCACGCCCGTGGTCTGTTGCCACACATCGGCAGGAATCTCTCGCCAGGCTCCCCCAGCCACATCAGCCGGGGACCATCCGGCGTAAGCCAGCACCTCAAGGAGTAAGCGGGCCGCAGCTTCCATATCTCCTGCCTCGTGTGCCTCTTTGCTCTTGGCATAAAGTGCAGGTAGGTTGGCCCGAGAGTAGAAAACTCGACAATCATGGATAACAACCGCCTTCCGCCCCCCGAACAGAGCAAAGGTATTCACGCTATCCAATATTTTTCGAAAATCCGCTTGACTGCCGTCGACCATCTCGAGGTTAGTACTCCGTTGCGATTCCGGAACAAGCATCTCGGTGAGTGGTGCCAGGGCTGACTTCACCAGGTAATCTTCGCCGTGAAGTAAATAAAGAGGGGCTATGCTCCCGGCTTCCACCTGGGCCAGTACTTTTTCAAAGTCCTTTTTGTCAAAAATCGGCATACACATCCCCGCAGAGTAATAAATCGTCAGTGGTTATGCTGAACGTTTCCCTATCACACCGCAAGCAGTACCTTCAAGCCTAAAAGTAGAACAAGAAACCGGCTGCTTCCTTTTCCAATTAATTTATGGTACTTGCCTTATGCGCGACAGGCAGGTAATTTCGAGATTCCGTGAACGGTGAATGGTAAACGGTAAACCGACTCATGAATTATCCGGGCTGGATCTGTTTACCCTTCACCATTTACCGTTTACCAAAAGCTTTGCGCTAAGCCCCATGCGACTCTAAGACAGCACTATGGCTCAAAAACACCAAGACAGCATTTACGATGGCTGGCTCTATCACTTATTTGTTGACCCGGTCCTGGGACGGGTGCGGCGACTGGTGCGGGAGCAGGTAGCAGCTGGAAGTTCACTTATCGATATCGGCTGTGGTACGGGAGAACTCCTCTTTTCTCTGGCTGACCGTTGTTCTGAATTGGTGGGAGTAGAGACCTCCAGCAGGATGTGGTCTTATGCGAATCGCCGCGCTCAAGACCAGAGTCACTCTAACTTGCGGTTTATCCTCGGAGATGCTGCTGACTTGAGAGACTTCCCCACTGATTACTTTGACTACGCCACGGCCTGCATGGTCTTGCACGAAATGGGTGTAAGCCAGCGTCTTCCAGTGCTCAGGGAAATGCAGCGATTGTCGCGAAATCTCGTATTGGTGGACTATCGAGTCCCCCCACCAGCCAACTTTGCGGCCGTCATTTGCAGAATTATTGAACGACTTGCCGGCCACCACCATTATCGCAATTACCTCAGTTTTGCCAAAGATGGTGGTCTGTCTACGCTTTTGGAGACCTTGGACCTAGCTGTTCACCTGGAGGTTCCTTTCCACAACCGTTGCTTGCACCTGGTCAAGACTCAGTGAGAGCACCGGCAGGTTGTATAGTTTTTTTATGAAAAACAAATAGAAAAACGAGTTAATCATGAAAAGATACCTGGTAGTCTTGCTGCTCACAATAACCATACTCGGCTGCGGTGAACTGTGGAAGCTGGTTCCCATAGATCCGGGAAACAAGCCGGTAATCCTGGATTCCTACGCACCTCAGAACGTCAAGCCGGGTACTGTCTGGAAAATCCTTGTGGAGGCCGAAGATAAAGATGGCGACATGAAAAAGATCGTCGCCGCCATAGCACCAGGACCACAGAGTTTTCTCACTTATTCCTTCATTTCTATTCAGGAAGAGGAGGGGGAACATCTGGCTGGATATATCTTTGTCAAAACTCCGCGCTCACCATCTCTACACGGTAAAATGTTCCATGTGACCATCTTTGTTCAGGACAAAGAGGGACGCAAGAGCAAGTCAGTCGGTTTTCTCTTGCATTTCACTGAGGAAAGCGAAGCTGAGTCTGAGTTGCCAGAAAAATGGCAGCATCCTTCCACCAACAAACTAGGTGGGATTTTTTCGGATTATTTTGTCGAGTATGTGAGGGACCTCACCTCTCCAAGAGAG
>Ga0209536_100003258_pt1 | contig 26140 bp, 25 predicted proteins | sample DeeMarSeWOR28_12_FD_187461 | JGI IMG/M metagenome (GOLD analysis project Ga0209536, IMG submission 187461) | Marine sediment microbial communities from White Oak River estuary, North Carolina - WOR-2-8_12 (SPAdes) (version 2) | ecosystem: Environmental > Aquatic > Marine > Intertidal zone >...
CCGCCCCAGGAGCTCGACCAGTCCGACGGCCGGCACTTCCGCGGCGGGCGGACCGCCGATCCGCAGGCGCTCGACCACGACCTGGTCGTTGTGCAGGAGGAGGGAGCCATGTTGCAGAAGCGCACCGGCCTCACGCCACTGCGCACTGCCGGCGAGCTTCCTTCCCGCCGCCGTCAGCTCGCCCGGCAGGGGGTCACGGAAGCAGGCCCGGACTGTCGGACGGGGGGCCGGCCCGTCCGAGCCGTCCTGTACCGAGGCATCCACGCCGAGCAGTCGCAGTCCGGCCGCGAGTGCCCGATTGATTCGCACGTATACGTCGCGAAGTGAGCCCCAGTCCGCCGGGGCGGTGACCGCGTAGGTGAGTTCCCGGTGATGTAGAACGGATCGACCGCCGGTCGGACGACGCACGACCTCATAACCGAGCTCCGCCGCCCTGTCGCCGTCGTAGCGCCCGCGGGCCGTCTGGTTGCGACCGAACGACAGACAGCCCGGCTCCCAGCGATACAGCCGAAGCGTCACATCGCCCCGACGACCACGATCCATCAGGGCCTCGTCGATGGCCATGTTGGTCGCGCCGGCCCGCGGTCCGTCCACCAGCAGCCGCACGCGGGACCCGCTCAGCGGCGACCCGGAGACGATGCTATGCTCCGGGTTCGACCGATTCGAACGTCCAGCGCAGATCCAGCTCCCGTGCAGCGCGGCCCTCGTCGAGACGGCGCATCGGCGTGTCGTGCGGCGCGGTGGTCACCCGCTCGGGATCCGACTCCGCCTCGCGGGCGATCGCAATGCAGGCGTTGGCGTACGCCTCCAGCGATTCCTTCGTTTCGGTCTCCGTCGGTTCCGTCATCAGGGCTTCGGGAACGTTGATCGGGAAGTACACGGTCGGCGCATGGAATCCGAAGTCGAGCAGTCGCTTGGCGATGTCCATCGTCTTGACGCCCGTGCGCTTCTTGATCTCCGAGGCCGAGAATACCGACTCGTGCATTCCGCGCCCGAACGGCAGCTCGTAATGGGGCTCGAGCAGCGCGGTCAGATAGGCGTTGTTGAGAACCGAGGCCTCGGCCGTGTCCCGGATTCCCTGCCTGCCGAGCATCCGCATGTAGGTCCACGCCCGGACCATCACGCCGAAGTTCCCATAGAAACCATGCAGCTTTCCGAAGGACCCGGGACGGTCCCAGTCGAGACCGAAGCTGCCGTCGTCGTTCCGGACTACCCGGGGCACGGGGAGAAACGGCTCCAGGTGCGCCTTGACCGCGACCGGTCCCGAGCCCGGGCCGCCGCCGCCGTGCGGAGTGCTCATCGTCTTGTGCAGATTGAAATGGACGATGTCGTACCCCATGTCGCCGGGACGCGTGACACCCATCAGGGCATTGAGATTCGCGCCGTCCATGTACATCAGACCCCCGGCTTCGTGCACCATGTCACAGATCTCGATGATGTCGGACTCGAACTTCCCGAGGGTGTTCGGGTTCGTCAGCATCATGCCGGCGACGCCTTCATCCAGCGCCGCGCGCAGCGCCTCGATGTCCACCCTGCCCGCTTCGTTCGACGGAAGCTCTACCGCGTCGAACCCGGCCATCGCCGCGGTCGCCGGATTGGTTCCGTGCGCGGAGTCGGGGAACAGGACCTTGGTCCGCGTCGCGCCCTCGCCCCGGGACTCGTGGTATGCCCGCATCAGCAGGACACCGGTCATTTCGCCCTGCGCACCGGCCGCCGGCTGCAGTGTCACGGCGTCCATTCCGGCGATGTCCGCCAGCCACTCAGTGAGATCGTACATCAGCTCCAGCGCGCCCTGCGCGCCGGCCTGCGGCATGAACGGGTGGAGGCCTACGAAACCGGCGGTTCGCGCCGTCGCTTCGTTCACCTTCGGATTGTACTTCATCGTACAGGAGCCGAGCGGATACAGGGCCCGGTCCACGTGGTGGTTCTTCAACGACAGCTGCGTGTAGTGCCGCACGACCTCGTTCTCGGGCACCTCTGGCAGACGGGGCGGATTCGAGCGGAGATGTGCTCCGGGAATCAGTTTCTCCATCGGCAGGGCGTCCACGTCCCCGGCTGGAACCGAGGTGCCCTTTCTGCCGGAGCTCGATTTCTCGAAGATCGTCGGCGTGACATCCGCCGTATAAGGGAAACGGGCCATCGCCGTCAGCTCCTCGCGCTCTGGAATTCCATGGCCTCACCTGGAGACAGCACCACGACCTCGGCCCTCGGTTCGACGAGAGCGCGGAAATGGTCCGTATCCTGGGCGATCAGAGGCCAGGTATCGAAGTGAATCGGTATGACGGTCCGCGGCCGGATCATCTCCACGGCCCGGGCCGCGTCCTCGGGTCCCATGGTGAAATTGTCGCCGATCGGCAGCAGGGCCACGTCCACGTACCCATCCAGCAGTTCCATGTCCTTGATCAGGGCCGTGTCCCCGGCGTGGTAGATTCGGGTCCCATCGATGTCGAGCAGAAAGCCGTGCGGAGTGCTCGCGTAACCGGCCCCGCTCTCCGCGTTCAGAGACGACGTGTGCACGGCGGGCGTGAGCTTCACCCGTCCGAACGGGAAATCGTACCCGCCCCCCACGTTCATTCCGTGACCCGATTCGTGGCCCTGCTTCTCTGCCGCGTAGCTGACCAGCTCGAACGTGGCGACCAGAGTCGCGCCGGTCTGCCGGAGGATCTCCCAGGCGTCGGCCACGTGATCGAAGTGCCCGTGCGTAAGCAGCAGGTAGTCCAGTCGATCGCAGAAATGATCCGGTCCGACTTTCGCCACCGGATTCTCCGTCAGGAACGGATCGATCAGGATCCGCGTTCCGTCGGCCGCGACGACCTCGACACACGCATGTCCGTGAAACACCAGCTTGCCCATCGTCCAGTCCTCGTCTTCGGTTGTCCGTTCGCCCCGCATCCGGGCCCTTGCCCGGAATCAGCCGGCGATCACCTCCACGAGCCGGTCGATCTCCTCACGACTGCGCTTCTCCGTGAATGCGAGCAGCAGACCGTCGGGCGCCCCGAGTGCGGGAAAGCGGGAGAGACTGACACCCGCCAGCACGCCCGCCGAGAAGCCCCGTTCCAGAATCGCCCGGGAATTCTCTTCCGTTCGAATCGCGAACTCGCGAACGAACGGAGACTGCGGATAGAGCAGTTCGACGCCGGGCAGCTCCTCCAGCTTCATGCGGGCATAGTGCGCATTGCGTGCCGAGACCTCGGCGACCTGGCGCAGTCCCTCGCGGCCGAGCAGGGACAGATGGATCGTCGCGGCGAGCGCGTTCAGCCCCTGATTCGTACAGATGTTGCTCGTGGCCTTGTCCCGCCGGATCTGCTGCTCTCGCGTCTGGAGCGTAAGGACGTATCCACGGCGCCCTTCCACGTCGTTCGTCGCGCCGACGATTCTACCAGGCATCTTGCGGACGTACTTCTGCTTCGCCGCGAACAGGCCCACGACGGGGCCGCCGAAGCTGAGCGGGTTTCCGAACGGCTGGCCTTCGGCTACGACGATATCGGCGCCGCACTCGCCCGGGGGCCGGATCAGGGCGAGGGCCACCGGATCCGCGGCGACCACCAGGAGCGCTCCCGCCGCAGCGACGATTTCTGCCAGCGGCTCCAGCTCTTCGATCACTCCGAAGAAATTCGGATACTGGACGATCACGCAGGCGACGTCGTCGTCCAGCGCCCGGCTCAGGGCGTCCCGGTCCACCAGGCCCCGATCCGTGATCGGGACGGTCTGCAGCTCGGAACCCTGCCCGTGCAGATATGTCTCGGTGACCTTCCGGTAGTGGGGATGCAGCGAGGCGGCCGCCAGCACCCGGTCGCGACGCGTCACGGCCCGGGCCATCACGGCCGCTTCAGCGGCGGCCGAGGGACCGTCGTACATCGACGCGTTGGCCACATCCATTCCGGTGAGCTCGCACACCATCGTCTGGAACTCGTAGATCACCTGGAGCGTGCCCTGCGACACCTCCGGCTGATACGGCGTATAGGCCGTGTAGAATTCGCTGCGCCGGACGAGGTGATCCACGGCAGCCGGCACGAAATGATCGTACTGACCCGCCCCGGCAAAGCAGACGAGCGAGTGATTCATGTCGGCCAGCGCCTGGATCTCCCGGACGGTCTCCCACTCCGAGAGCGCGTCCGGCATCTCCGGCAGTCCATCGCGGACGAGGGAGTCCGGAACATCGGAATACAGCTCCCTTATGCTCGAAACGCCGATCTTCGCGAGCATGTCGCGCCGATCGGCGTCACTGTGCGGTACGAATGACATATTCACCTGCCGTTGGTGAGGGGCGGCGGCCGGACTTCGATCCGGCGCCGCCTCGATCGCATCATCCCTCTACGTGCTCCGCATAGTCCGCGGCGGCGAGAAGTCCATCGATTTCAGAAGGGTCCGTCGCCCGGAGCCGGACCATCCAGCCCTCTCCATACGGATCGGAATTGACCAGCGCCGGGTCTTCCTCGAGCGCCTCGTTCACGGCGATGACTTCGCCCGTAAGCGGGCTGTAGAGATCCGAGACCGCCTTGACCGCCTCGATCGTACCGAAGACGTCCATTCGGCTGAAGGTGTCGCCCGGTGACGGCAGCTCGACGAATACCACGTCTCCGAGCTCGCCCTGCGCGTAGTCCGTGATCCCGACGAGAAACTCGTTGTCGGAATCCGTGTCGCGCACGTACTCGTGCTCCTCCGTGTACTTCAGCCCGTCGGGAATCTCTGACATGCCGGCCTCCAGAATCGTCGAAGTGTTCCGCCGGAACCGCCGGCGCCCGCTTTCCGGGACGAGCAGGATACCCCGCGCCGGGACCGAGTGTCAAGCGACGTGCGACACCCGGATTCGGCCCGCGAATTCGGCCCTATTCGGACCTCCTGAGTGACTTCCGTTCGCCGCGTCTGCGGCGCTTCGCATCGCGGGCCGACTCGCCCGGCAGGCGCACGGTCACCTCGACGCCTCCCATGATCGCGACGCCCTTGATGATCAGCCTGGGAGCCGCCGGATCAGGATCGGACGAGATCTGGTCGAAGGCCTCGAAACCTCCCATGATCCCGATGCCGTGCGTTTCCACCGCGAGACCGGGAGGAACGATCACCTCGACCCCGCCCATGACCGCGATGATCCTGATCTCGGTGATCCCCGGGCCGAATTGTGCTTCTCGCAGGTCCAGGCCGGCGCCCCCCATCAGGGCGACCGTGGTGAAGCTGCGTGCCGGAATCCACGCGCCCTTCTTCTCCGCGCCCGACATGATCGCCACATGGAGTCCGCGCTCGGGCACGTCCTCGGGTCGGGCGCGCCGGACCAGGGACGCACTGCGGACGCGATCCGGCATGGCGGTCGAAGGCAGGGCGGGCAGTCCTTCGAAGACGCTCTCCACGTCCCGTACGGTGACGGCCGAGTAGACCCGGTCAACCGAGCGTTCGAACTCGTCCACCGTCATGTGGTCCACCGCGAAATGCGCACCCAGCCTGCGCACGGCGGCTTCCTTGCGATCGTCCAGATCGAGCGGGACCGGAACTCCGCTATCGTTCAACAGACGTCTCCTGATTCCGAATTGTGCGCGCAGGGACCAGAAAATGTACGCCGTCGCCCGAAGATAGGCATGAGGTGGACCCGGAACGAGCTACCCCGCTCGGCCGGGGGTTCCGGGCCGTGTGCCTGACCGTTGCCCACCGGACGAGGCCTGTCTAGCTTCGGTCGCGGAAGGGCGTTCGGCGTCGTCCGTACGTCTGACGGGCGAGGAGGCTGTAACGAGTTCGATATTCGCGCCCGCTGTTTTCTCTCTCGAGAGGAGGTGATCCAGTGTCTGACTGTAGAATCGAGCCTGGCTCGACAAGGGCAAGCGGTCGCCTCGGCGGTACCCGCTAGGGAACGAGTGCGTTGCCAGCGCCGATCGTCCAGCGACGACCGGTGCGCGTCTGGCTCGCGGAGCCCTGAGGCACCGCGTCGAGTCAGGTCGAACCAGAGGCCGCGGGCCCCACGGGGGTCCGCGGCCTCTGTGTCTGGAACTGGCCGCGACACGGGGAGCCGGCTCCCGGAGCCCGATGGTTGCGGTCGAAGACTCAACCCGTGGTGCGCCACTCCCGGCGACAGGCGACGAAGACTCCGAGGGCGAGAGTCAGGCACCCGGGGATCAGCACCGCCAGCAGAGCGTGCGCCTGCGCGGCCCTGCCTGCGAGCAGGTCCCGGGAGGTGGTCAGCACGGTCTGCGAGGGCAGCCAGCCGGCGACCCTCGCCAGGACGGTGTCGGGCGGGAGGATCGCGGCGAGCGAAATCGGGAGGACGAACAGCAGTCCTCCCGCCAGGCCTTCACCGCGCTCGAGCGCCGACGAGAACAGCAGTACCGCAGAACCCACCCATATCCAGATGACGGCCGCGGCCCCGATCGCGCCGGCTGCCGACAGCGGATATCCGGCTCCACCGAACCCCCGCCAGACGCCGTTGAGCGTCGTCGCGATCGTCAGGCCGACGGCTGCGAGGGCGGTGAATCCGGCCAGCCAGCGCGCCAGGAACAGCCCGGATCGCGGCACCGGGCGAGTCAGCACGAGGGGGGCGATTCCGTCGCGGCGCAGGCCCGACACCACTCCGTCGGACATCCACGCGGCGGCCAGCGCCATTCCGAGCGCCACGAGGTTCGCGGCCAGCGTGGTGCCTTGCGTTCCGCCGACGGACAGACCATCCGACAGGCCGGCCGCGTACGCCGAGCCGTCACGGAGAAACAGTGGAACGGTAAGGGCGAGCAGAACCGTCGTGACGACGACCGCCCTGCCGGCCCGATCCGCGACGAGGCCCGGAAACACCGGGAGCAGGGATCTCACGAGCCTCTGGAAGGATCCAGGCTGCTGAGCACCCGCCGCTCGAAGTCCGCCACGTCCTCGTGCAGGGCGAAGCAGTCCGCCAGCCGGCCCTCCCGGATCACCGCGACCTGATCGACGAGCCGCGCCGCCTCGTTTAATTCATGCGATGAGAGGAGGACGGTCAGTCCGGGCGAAGCATCGCGCAGCAGTGCCAGGATCTCCCGGAACCGGGCCCGCCACAGAGGATCGAGACCGGACAGCGGCTCGTCGAGGAGAATCACGGCTCGCGGGCGGAGCAGGAGCTGCGCGATGCCGACGCGCTGTCGAAGGCCGTGCGACAGGCTTCCGCACCTCGTCTTAGCCTGCGCGCTCAGCCCGGTCATCTCGAGCGCGCTTCCAACCCGGGCGCCGACCTCGCCGCCCGCACAGCCGTCGAGGATCGCGAGCCGTCGAAGCGACTCGTGGATGGTGTGGCGTTCGGGCAGTCGGATCCGGTCCGGCAGCAGGCCGATTCCGTGAGTTCTCACCCAGCGGAGAGCCGGCTCTCCGTCGATCAGCACCCGACCATGATCGGGGCGCACGAGGCCGGCGATGATGCCGAACAGGGTGCTCTTGCCCGCCCCGTTGGGACCGACGACCGCCAGCGTTGCGCCCCTTTCCACTCGCAGGTCGAGGGAGGACAGCGCAGTGACGCGATCCCGCGCGCCCCGCCTGTAACGCCTCGTCACGCCGTGCAGTTCGATCATCGGGGCAGAATCGCGGCGTCCATCAACACATCCTCATCCATCCTCCTCGTCTCGAAGGGCGACATTGCCCGCCGCGCGGATCGACGACCATCTTCTCCGCATGTTCGAATTCGCCAAGTACACGGGGGCCGGCAACGACTTCGTCGTGGCGAGGGCCGATGACCGCTCCGATCCGGCTGGCCCGGAGCTGGCCCGTCGGGTCTGCCGGCGTCGCAGCGGAGTGGGAACGGACGGACTCATTCTCGTCTATCCGAGGAGCGGAGGAATTCGAGTCCGGTTCTTCAACCCGGACGGTTCCGAGTTTTCGACCTGCGGCAACGGCAGCCGCTGTGCCGCGAGATTCGCCAGCGATGAGGGCCTCGGCGATCCGGCAGGCTTCGTGCTCGAAACCCCCGCCGGCGAGATTCGGGCGAGAGTCAGCGGCGACCAGGTATCGCTGGACTACCGGATCGATGTCGGCCTCCGTGGGCCGTTCGAAGTGGCAGGACCCGGGGGACCCACCGGAGCCTGGCTCGTGCAGATCGGCGTTCCGCACCTCGTACTTCCCCTCGCGGCTCTCCCGGACGGACCGATCGAGGAGATCTGCCGGCCGCTGCGCCGGCACGAAGCACTTGGTCCGGAAGGAGCCAACGTGAACCTCGTCGCCCTGAACGACCGTCGCTCGGGACTCGTTCGGACCTTCGAACGGGGCGTGGAAGGGGAGACCCTGGCCTGCGGCAGCGGATCGATGGCCTCCGTATTCGCCCTGAGGGCGGGAGGCAGGTCGGAGGAGAAGGTCGCGCTGCGGGTCAGGGGCGGCGACGAACTGGAGATCGAGATCCTCGATCCACGAGCACCGGACGGTGGGCCGCGCGATGTCCGCCTCCGGGGGCCGGCGATCCGCCTGTTCGAGGGCAGGTTCCCCGACTCCATCCTCGCGACCTGAATGGTCCGTGGGCCGGCGCTGACTCGTTGACCTCCAGCCCGCACGCCCGCCTGGCCCGTACGCTCGTCGAGTGGTTCTTCTCGCGTGACCGCGAGGTCCCCGGTCGTGAAGAGTCGGACCCGTACCGTATCTGGATCGCCGAAGTGATGGCCCAGCAGACCCGCATCGCCACGGTCCGTGAACGTTACGATGCGTTCCTGACGACGTTTCCCGACGTACGTGCTCTGGCCGCCGCCGACATCGATACCGTGCTCAAGGCGTGGGAGGGCCTCGGCTACTACGCCAGGGCGAGGAACCTGCATCGGGCAGCCCGCGAGGTGGTGGCCCGTCACGATGGCGCCCTGCCGGCGAATCCGGATGCACTCCGGGCGCTGCCCGGCATCGGGCCCTACACGGCCGGGGCGATCGCGAGCATCGCATTCGGCCTGCCCGAGCCGGCGGTGGATGGCAACGTGCGCCGGGTGCTGTCACGAGTGTTCGACCTCGAACGCCCGACGTCAGCGCGACTGGACCGTGAGCTGCGTGCCATGCTCGAGGTGGACGGAATTCCCGCCGGCGCGCTGAACCAGGCGCTGATGGACCTGGGCGGGGCCATGTGCGTTCCGCGGAATCCGCGCTGTCCGCACTGCCCCGTGCGCGCCGACTGCAGGGCCCTGGCGCTCGGGACCTGGCAGCAGCGGCCCGGGAAGACCCCGGTCAGACGGCTCCCGCATTATCCGATTGCGGTCGCCGCCCTCCGGCGCGGCGACCGGCTGCTGATCGGTAAGCGGCCGGAAGAAGGCCTGCTCGGCGGCCTGTGGGAATTTCCGGGTGGGAAGATCGAAGCAGGCGAGGCTCCACGGGAAGCGGCGGCGCGCGAGCTCCGGGAAGAGATGTGCATCGAGGCGACCATCGGTCGCCAGATCGCGATCGTGCCCCACGCATTCAGCCATTTCCGGATAACGCTGCACGCCTTCGACGCCAATTGGGTGTCCGGGAAGCCATGCGGGCGGGCGGTCACGGAATGGCGCTGGGTTCTGCCGGGTGAACTCTCCGACTATGCGTTTCCGGCGGCCAACCGGGAGATCATCGCCAGAATCAAGGGGACGCTCCAGGCGTCGTAGCGGCAGGCTCGAAGTCACCGGGCGCCGCGCCCCGCGGGGCCATCAGCCAGATCCACGCCGCCGCGGCCAGCACCAGAAGCCCGCCGGCGAGAAATCCGAGACCGGGGCCGAAGATCCCATAGCCCGCCGCCGCTGCGACCGGTCCGATCATGCGGGCCACGGCGCTGACGGACTGATTGACCCCCAGCACCTCGCCCTGGGCGCGGGCATCTGCCCGGCGCGAGATCAGACTCTGCAGCGACGGCGCCATCAGCCCCCAGCCGAGCCCGACCGGAATCAGCATCGCCACCGTCATCGGCGTCGTCCGGACCCAGCCCATTACCGCGAGCGCCGCTCCGAGCAGAACCGACCCTGCCGCCGCGATCAGTTTTTCGCCGTACCGCTCCACCAGGGGACCGATGGCTCCCCCCTGCGCGATGGCGGAGATCACGCCCACGAGGGCGAACATCCCCCCCGCGTGCATCGGGCTGAGCCCCAGCGGATTGTCCAGGAACAGCGGAAACGTCGTGGTGAAGCCTGCGAACCCCATCGTTCCGAGGAAAAAGCCGAGAATCGGGTCCCGCAGCCGACCTCGCCCCAGCACCTTGCGTGCGGATTCGAACCTCGCGGCGATGGCGTCCAGTCCGCCGTGCCCGGTGGTCGGCGTACGGTCCTCGGGAGCAAGGGACTCCGGCAGCAGGAACACCGCCGAGCTGGCCGCGAGGAAACTCAGCCCCGCCGCGACGAAACCGGGCACGCCGTACCCCCAGCGACTGAGGAATCCGCCGATGGCCGGGCCGAAGATGAATCCCAGGCCGAACGCCGCTCCGATCAGCCCCATGCCCCGCGCCCTGTTCTCGAGCGTGGTGGTGTCCGCGATGTAGGCCTGCGCCACGGGGATGTTCGCTCCCATGATCCCGGCGATCACTCTCGAGAACAGCAGCACCGAGATCGACTCCGCCAGCCCGAAGATGATGTAGGAGACGGCGGAGCCGAACAGTCCGAGGATCAGCAGCGGGCGGCGTCCGTGCCTGTCGGACAACGACCCCCAGATCGGAGAGAACAGGAACTGCATCGCGGAATAGCTGCTGATGATCAGCCCGACGATCAGCGGCGTGGCCCCGAGGTCGGTCGCATAGAACGGGAGCAGCGGCAGTACGATGCCGAACCCGACGAGGTCCAGGAACACCGTCAGGAAGATGATCCCGAGCACGGCCCGGCTGTCAGGAGCCCTCATCGTCCATCCTTCCGAGTCCGCTTTCTTCCAGCATCCCGGGACCGGGCTCGGGCGCTTCGATTCCGAGCTCGGCCAGGTGCAACAGGTGCGCGGAGATCGAAGCCTCGGCCGCCGCCGCGAGGCCGGGAGGCAGGTCGCCGTAGACCGCCTCCCGGATGGCGGACACGCTCCGATTGCCTGTGGCGACGGCCGCCTGGACCTGCCTCTGCCGTTCCAGGCGGTGCAGCCGATACTCCTCCAGCTTCGCTGCCGCCCCGGACACCTCGGGTCCGTGGCCCGGGAGCAGGCGGACCGGACGCAGCGCCTCGAGCTTGCGAAGGCTGGCGATGTATTCCCCGACTCTTCCGTCGGGGTGCAGGACGGCGCTCGAGCCGGTCCCCAGCACCAGGTCTCCGGTAAACAGCCAGCGCTGCGGCAGCAGCAGGAAGGCGAGATGGTCGGCAGAATGTCCGGGTGTCTCGATGACCTGGAGCCGGCTGCGTCCATCTCCCGTGGCGCTCACGGGTATGCCATCGCCTTCCGCCAGCACGCGACCGGGCAGGTTGAGGCGGGCGAGGGTGGGGCTCGAGGCGAGGATCGGCGCTCCGAATTCCCTGGACAGTCTCGAAGCCGATGCCGAATGATCGGCGTGCGCGTGCGTCAGCAGGATTCCGTCCACCGGACGCCGGGCTATGGAGAGGCGGACATTGCGCAGGTGCTCCTCGCTGTCGGGACCGGGATCGATCAACAGGACCCGGTCCACGCCGACCAGCCAGGTGCGAGTGCCGTCGAGCGTCAGCGGCCCCGGATTGGGGGCGACCAGTCCGCGAACCACCTCCGCCCCGGAGGCGGCGGACGGCTGGCCCTCGACCGAGGAGGGCGGACGGTCAGACGGCTTCATCCCAGTCCGGATCGCCCGGAAGGACGGGTCGCACGGAATCTCCACGGATGAGCAGTCGCGGGGTGATCGGCTCAACCTTCCTTCGACGACACGCCTCGTAAAGCGCATCCAGACGGTCGTATGCGGCGAGATAACCCAGCGTTGTCCGGGTCGGAAACAGCATGGGGAGCCTGCCCTCACGAAACTCCTGCACCGCGACCGATGGCGGCAGCCAGCTGAACTCGGCCAGCTCCTCCGTCAGGTCCGGCTCGAAATCCGCCCGGTCGTCAGGAAGGCGGGTGATGAAGAAGCGCGTGTCGTATCGCCGGGAGAACTTCTCCGGTGTGATCCAGCGGCCGAAGTAGGCGCTGCGCACCGAGTCGAAAGCGACATCGAGCTCGTGCGCGACCGTGCGGAAGTCGCTCTCGCCTGCGAGCAGAGCCGCTCTCGCCCGAGCGAGCGCTGCCGCATCGGGCATCGTGTCGGCGAGCAGCAGGCCGGTTTCCTCGAACAGCTCGCGGAGGGCCGCCGCCAGCGCGTCGGGCTCGGCACCCCCTACCGAGCTTCCCAGCCGGTGAATCAGCTCGGGATCCGAGTCCGACGAATCGATCTTTCCGCCGGGAAACACATAGGCCCCCGCGGCAAACCGGGCATCGGACGGACGACGCAGGAGCAGCACCTCGAACGGGCCGGCGGCGACCTCCCGGGCGAGCACGATCGTGGACGCCGGCTGCGGGCGAACCGGGCGTTCGCCCGGAGCGATGTGTCCCCGCGCCAGTTCCTCCCGTTCGATGCGCTCCGTCACCCTTCGTTCCCGGTCGCCCATGCGTCCTCGATTCGATGTCCCGTCCGGCTCAGGCCAGCGGAAGGTCGCCGAGCGAGGCGAATACTGCCAGTACGAACAGCCATGCCAGAGCGCCGAGCATTGCGGCGAGCAGGAACGGAAGCACCACCGCAAGCCATGCCCGCCCGGTCGTGGTGCCGTGCACCTCCCGGACCCCGATCGCGAGAAGAATGGCCGAGCCGATCCAGCCTGCCAGCTCGCCCGCCCAGGGAATGATGGTCAGCAGCGCCGGCCCGGAGGCATAGCAGACGATCCGGGCGGTAGCGATCATCGGCAGTCTGCTGTCGGTGAGCAGGCGGACGAAGGCGTGCACGACCAGCACCGCCAGACCGAGCAGGATGAGGTTCGCGAACGGGCTGATGAAGAAGCCGAACAGCTGAAGGGCACGCGTATCGAGGTCTACGACTGCCGCCGCTTCGGGCGGCAGTTCCGGCGCCGAACCGGCGATCCCCCAGAGCAGCGAGAACAGCGCCGCTCCAATGGCCATGATCAGGAAGTAGAGAACCGCCCGCGCGAGGGGCGCCTCGGGTTCCAGCCTCCGGAAGAACTCGGCCGGCGCCGTCAGGCTCTCGATCCAGGTGCGCCCCAGGTTCGCCGGAAATCCGACGCCCGGGTCCTCCCACGCTATCGGATTCATTGCTCGTCGTCCTCGGGCTGATCGGGGGAGATCCGGAACCGAGCATCGACCGCGGCGGACTTCTGTTCCTCCGGAAACGCGAGGAACGGATTGATGTCCATTTCGCGGATCTCCGGATGGTCGCCCACGAGCTGGCTCGTCCGCTCCACCACTTCTGCCAGCAGCTCCAGGTCCACGGCCGGTTCGCCCCGCACACCTTCGAGAATCCGGTATCCCCGGAGCGATCGGATCATCTCGCGGGCGTCCTCCCCGCTCACGGGCTGTACCCGGAACGCCACGTCCTTGAGGACTTCCACGTAGACGCCGCCGAGGCCGACCATGACGATCGGACCGAACCGCGGCTCCCAGGTCATGCCGACGATCGTTTCGCGCCCCCCCTCCAGCATCCGCTGCACGAGGATTCCCTCTTCGCACGCCGCGGGGCCTTCGCGCTCGAGCAAGTCCTCGAGAAATCGGCACGCTTCCCGGACGTCCTCGGGCGACTCGAGGTCGAGGCGTACCGCACCGGCGTCCGTCTTGTGGAGGATGGCGGCGCTCACCGGCTTGAGGACCACCGGCCACCCCATTGCCTCCGCCGCCTCGACAGCCTCATCGGCCGAATGCGCGACCGCCCAGGGCGCCACGGGAATCCCGTAGGCCTCGAGCACCTCCAATCCCTCGATCAGCGTCAGCCGTTCCCGCCCTTCGGCGAGGGCGGTGTCGATGATGTCGTCCACCCGGCCTGCGTCCACGTCGAAGCTCCGCACGAACTCTTCCGGTCGCTCCTGCCACATGCTGTACTTCAACATCGAGCCCAGCGCCCGCGCGGCCGACTCGGGGAACCGGTAGGCCGGGATCGGCGAGTCGCGAAGCTCCGCCATTCCCTGGGGCAGACCCCGTTTGCTCATCAGCACGGCCATCACCGGTTTGTCCGATCCCGCTGCCCCATCCCGGATCGCTCGCGCCACCAGGGGAGCTTCCAGCGCCAGCGGCACGTATGAAGCGATCAGCGCGTCGATTCCGTCGTCGGCGAGGATGATCCGGGTCGCGCGTTCCACCTGTTCCGGGGATGCGCTGGCGATCATGTCCACCGGGTTCGAGAAGCTGGCCTCGGCGGGCAGTATGGCCCGCAGCTTCTCCTGCGAAGCTTCCGACAGCGGGGCCACGTCGAATCCCCGAGCCTCGCAGGCATCGGCGATGATGATCCCGGGTCCGCCCGCGTTGGTGAGGATCGCCACCCGGTTGCCGCGGGGCAGGGGCGCCTTGCTGAACGCGACCGCCGCATCGAACAGTTCCTCCACCGAGTCCGCGCGCTGAACGCCGCACTGCGCGAGCAGTGCGTCGGTCGCGATGTCGACCTGCGCGAGCGCCCCCGTATGGCTGGAAGCCGCCTTCGCCCCCGCCTCCGAGCGACCCGCCTTCACCACGAGTATCGGCTTGCGGCGCGTGGTCTCGCGCGCGAGTCGCACGAACGTCCGCGGGCTACCGAACGACTCGAGGTACATGAGGATCACCCCGACCTCGTCGTCATCGCGCCAGTATTCGGTCAGCGCGTTCCCGGAGACGTCGGTCTTGTTTCCGACCGAGACGAACTGACTGATCCCGATCCCGTACTCGCTGGCGTAATCCAGGATGGTCATCCCCATCGCGCCCGACTGGCTCATGAACGCGATCGGACCGGCCGGCGGCATGTGGGGAGCGAAGGTGCCGTTCATCGACACGGCCGGCGACGTGTTCAGCACCCCCATGCAGTTCGGGCCGACCATCCGCATCCCGAACTCGCGGATCGTCTCGGCGAGGCGATGCTCCATCTCGATGCCGGCACCGCCCACCTCGCGGAACCCGGCGGTGATCACCACCAGGCCCCTGACGCCCTTCTCACCGCATTCGCGCACCGCATCCAGCGCCAGCTCCTTCGGCACGACGATGAAGGCGAGGTCCGGCGCGATCGGCAGGTCCTTCACCGATGCAAAGGCCGGCACGGCCGCCACCGAATTGGCCGAGGGGTTGACCGGGAATACGGGGCCGCTGAACCCGCCCTCGATCAGGTGACGCAGGATGGCGTTGCCGATGCTGCCCGTCCTCCGGCTGGCCCCGACCACCGCGATCGAACGTGGACGGAGGATGGAGTCGAGCGGATGACGCGCTGACAACCTCTCCTCCGCGGATGTATGTTCCGACATGAATGGAGCCTTTCCGAGGCGTGCCGTGGATTCGTTCGCGGGCCGCTCGAACGAGCGGACCGACTGAGCCGAGCCGCAGGCCAGCGTCTGGTCGGGAGAATGGTACCGGCCCCCCGCTCCTGGCCACAACCGCCGGATAGAGGAGTCAGCGACGCATGACCGTGCAACAGGACCTCGCCCTGCAGCGGACGCGACTCGCCAACGAACGTACCCTGCTCGCCTACATCCGGACTTTCATGGGATTCCTCGGTCTCGGGGTCGCCTTCATCGCCGTGTTCGATTCGAGTTTCAGCACGACGCTTGGAGGACTTTCGATCGCGGTCGGTGCGGTCGTGATGATCATCGGTCTCATCTCCAACGGCAGGAACCGCCGAATGCTCCGGGCGGAGGAGCAGGAATACCGCTCGCAGGTGGCCGGGAAGTGAGCGAGGACCTCGTCCCGAGGCGGTATTCGGAGAAGGAGGCCGGCACGATCCTGCGAAGAGCCGCGGAGATGCAGCGAGCCGAACCCTCAGCCGCGGACCCGTCCGGATTTTCGCTGGCCGAGCTCGAAGAGGTGGCACGGGAGGCCGGGATCGATCCGCTCGTCGTCCGAAGGGCCGCTTCCCAGCTCGACATCTCCCGGAGCGCGAGTATCGGCTCGACCCTGGCCGGGGGGCCCCTTTCGATCCGGGTGGAAACGGAGATCGCCGGCGAGTATCCAGCGGAGCGATTCGACAGCCTGGTGCCCTTGATCCAGAGCGCCTCCCCCTGGCAGGGACACGCCGGCGTCGTGGGCAAGTCGCTCACCTGGAGCGCCCGTGCCGACTCCAACACCTCTTCGCTGCAGGTGCTCGTAGCGGCCGCCGACGGAAGAACCCTGATCCGCGCGGAGGAGCGACTGAGCGGTTTCGTGGGCGCGCTGTTCGGGGGCGTCGTCGCCGGCGGCGGCGTCGGAGCGGGCGTCGGTATCGGAGCCGGGGTCGGAGCCGCCATCGGTTCGCCCCTGCTCATCTTCGGGTTCCCGCTCCTGATCATCGGAGGTACGTACTATGCGGCCCGGACGATCTACGCGGCGCACGTGAAGAAGGAACGCGGCAGGCTCGAGGCGCTGGTGGGCCAGCTCTCGGCACAGGCTTCCGAGATCATCGGGGGTCGCGAGGCCGATAGCGGTGCAGCGGAGTGACGGAAACGCCGCAGGCAGTGCTCGGCGAGGTCTTCGGCTACGGGACCTTCCGGCCCGGACAGCTCGAGGTGATCGACGCGGTCCTGGCGGGTCGGGACTGCATCGGCGTGATGCCGACCGGTGCCGGCAAGTCCCTCACCTTTCAGCTGCCGGCGCGCCTGCTGCCGGGCACCGTGCTCGTCCTCTCCCCGCTCATCAGCCTGATGAAGGACCAGGTGGACGCACTGCAGGCGATCGGCTTCGCGGCCACGGAGATCAACTCCAGCCTGTCGCGCGAGGAGTGGCTCGGGCGGGTGGAGGGCCTGGTGCGAGGCGACTACGAGCTCGTATATCTGGCTCCCGAGGCCCTGGAGGGACGACTGCGTGAGCGGCTGAGAGATGCCCCTCTGTCGCTGATGGTGGTGGACGAAGCGCACTGCATCTCCCAATGGGGACACGACTTCCGGCCTTCGTACCGGCGCTTGCGCGGACTGCGGGACGAACTGGGGCCGATCCCCATCCTCGCCCTCACCGCGACCGCCACGCGGCGTGTGGCCCGGGACATTCTGCGGCAGCTCGGGATGCGGAAGCCCGCGGGGTTCAAGGGTTCTTTCTTCCGGCCGAACCTGATGATCCGCTGCCGGAAGAAGGGCGAAGGCGACACCCGGGCGGAGATCCTGTCGATGGTCCGGCGGCACGATGGCGAGAGCGGAATCGTCTATTGCCTGTCGCGTCGTTCCGTCGAGTCAACCGCCGCGTTTCTCGCCGGGCGCGGTGTCCGGGCCGTCGCTTATCACGCCGGGCTGTCGGACGAGGATCGCCGCGCCGCGCAGGATGCGTTCGCACGTGACGACGCCGATGTCGTGGTCGCGACGATCGCGTTCGGCATGGGAATCGACAAGTCCAACGTGCGGTTCGTCATCCACCGCGACATGCCGACCGACATCGAGTCCTGGTACCAGGAGATGGGACGGGCGGGCCGCGACGGGCTGCCGGCCGAGTGCACCCTGTTCTATTCGTGGGCCGACGTGAAGGCCAGAGAACGGTTTCTGTCGGAAATCGACGACGCGGAACTGCGCCGCGACAAGCACGAAGCCACCGTCCGCCTGTTCCGGGTCGCGGATGCGGACGTCTGCCGCCACCAGGCGATCGTCGCCCACTTCGACGAGACCATCGACCCGTGTGAGTCTTCCTGCGACGCATGCACGGGCACGGCGATCACCGACCTGCTCGAGGAGGCGCCGATTCCGGTCCGGTCGAGGGCCCGGTCCGGAATACCGGGGGGCGGAGCGAAGCAGGACATCGAGCGCGATCCGTCGAATCCGGTGTTTCAGAAGCTTCGTGGGTTGCGGAAGAAGCTGGCGGATGCCCAGGGAGTCCCCGCGTACATCGTGTTCAGCGACCAGGTGCTGTGGGACATGGTGGAGGCGCGACCGTCCACGCCGGCCCAGCTGCTGGACGTATCCGGCGTGGGACCCGCGAAGCTCGAGCGATACGGTGAGGCGTTCCTCGAGGCGCTGACGGAAGCCTGATTGCCGCCCCCGCGGACCGGCGTGCGGAAGTGCTGACGACGACCCGGAGTGAACAGACGTGGACGACTCTGCCTGTTACGCCGTGATCTTTTCCTCGCTCCGATCAGAAAGCGTTGACGGCTACGACGAGATGTCACGCCGAATGGAGGAGCTCGCCCGCAAGCAGGCCGGCTTCCTGGGAATCGAGAGCGCGAGGGGTGCGGATGGATTCGGGATCACCGTATCCTACTGGTCCGACGAGGCCGCGATTGCCGCCTGGAAGCAGAATGCGGAGCACCTGCTGGCACAGAGCCGGGGCCGCGGGGAGTGGTATTCCGTCTACAGCGTCCGGGTGGCGCGGGTCGAGCGATCGTACGGTTGGACTCGCGACTCGACCTGACGGCGCCTGCTCCGGCCATCGCCTGCCGCGATTCACATCGATCTTCTCCAACGGGAGGTTCCGAAATGGTAAGGCTCTACGACAAGGAAACATCCGCATTTATCGGTGAGATCACGGAAGGACAGCTGCAGTTCCTGGTCGATCACCTCGAGGAGACCTCGGATACCGACCAGGACTATTACATGGACCTCGCCACCCTGGACATGCTGCGCTCGGAGGGAGCCGACCCGGAGCTGATCGCAGTCCTGGCGAAGGGTCTCGGAGGTCGCCCGGGATACGAGGTCCGCTGGGAACGCTGATTCTGCCCGGCCGCGGCCGGCGGGCGGGAGGTTCGTATCGCGTCGTGTCGCGTCGTGAATCAGGGCGCGCCCCGGGCGCCGGTCACGGGCCCACCGCACGGGGCTCGAAGCTGTTCGTCATCAGATCGCCGTCCCAGCCACCCGTCACGTGGATGAACGCCTTCGCGTCGTACAGGAACGCCTTGATCAGGTTGTGGTTCAGGTAGGCGTAGACGCCATCCTGCTTGAACGTGTACACGGCCGCAGCGGTCCCACCGGCTACGACATCCCACGATTCGAGCCCCTCATAGGGCCGGTTGTTGAACTTGCCGTAGGGCCACACCCAGTCTCCGTGCCCTCCGATCAGGTGTGGAAAGGACGGATTGTTGGCCTGGGAATGGAGCATGAGAATTGTCTCTCCCACCTTCGCCTCGAGTCGAACGTCCTCTGTCAATGCGCCGTACTTGCCGTTGAACGCGATGTGAGTCGGAACGAGCCCCTTCATCACCTCCAGCATCGGCCCCATCTGTTCAGCGAAGCTGCCGAATCGCAGCGAGCTCCCGTCGTCGTTCATCGGCACGTAGTAATCCTGTTCGCCGAAATAGAACGCCCGGTCGTACCGGACCGGATCGCCATGACCGTCGCGGAGCCCTTCTCGCGGAAGCACCAGGATTCCACCGTTGCCGCCCGTGACCACGTGGTAAGGGACCATCTGGCCGCCCGGCGCGCAGTGGTAGACGAAGAATCCGGCCTTCAGGGCCCGCCACAGGAGGCCCACCTCCTGGCCGGGGGCGATCTTCGTGAGCTCTCCGCCCCCCAGCGCACCGGTAGCAGCGTGAAAGTCGATGTTGTGAAGAAGCACGTTCCCCGACCCCGGCTGGCCGAACAGGATGCTGTCCGTGGTGCCGTTCACGAGCGTCAGGTTCACCCAGTCCCACTGAAACACGACGGGCACGGGTCCGGGAACGCTGTTGTCGAACGCCATCTGCCAGACGAACACGCCGGGAGCGATCTCCGTCTCGCGCTCGACGATCTCCATCCGGACGTTCACGATCCTCGGCGGACCACTCGCGACCTGTTCGTGCTGCGGCAGGAACGGGGGTGGAACGAGTTCCTGGTCTATCGTTTCCGCGCTCGACAGCGGGAAGTTTACGATCGCCGGGTCGGGAATCGTCTTCCAGTCGTCCGCGGGCTTCTCCACGCATGCGGCCAGGACGACGACCGAGAGAACGATGGCTGATGACTTCCGCACCGTGTGCCTCCTGGCAATTCGGCGCACCGGTCGTGACACGATGCAGCGGGCGCCTGATGGATCTGCAGCCATGAGCGGGTGGCCCTTGATAATATCATATACATATGATGTTTTAGCGCGCAAGACGTTTCTCCCGCCGGCTTCTCCCGTGGGACCTGCCCGACCGCTACTCTGCGGGTATGCCTGTACGCCTGAATACCGATCCGCCTGAGCTTCTGCCCTCGTTCCTGCGCCCGGGGAGCAGCGGGCTCGAGTCGCTGTCGTCGCTCAGAATTCCCTCGGACCTCGAGGAAGCGGCGGTGCGACGGCTGCGCCTGATTTCGCTCCTCTACTCGGCCATCTTCTTCCTCGCCGCGATCCTCCCCAACATCCTCTGTCACCTGATCGCACTGCTCGAGCCTTCCGCCGTGTGCAGCCGCGGGTATTTCACGAACGTGCGGACGATCGGCCCGCCCGTGGCGTCGATCCTCGCGGGTCTGGCCGTCTTCTTCATCGTCAGCTCCGACCGCCCCTCCGTCACGGCGAAGCTGAATCTCGGTCTCGCCTTCCAGGTGCTCGGCAGCTTCGGCATCGCGTTCTCGGAGTACCAGGGAATCGTCTCGCCGACCAGGTACCTCGGCATGGAGAACCTGCCGGACGCCGGCACCTTCGGGCTCTCCTGGGTCTCGGCTTGGGTCCTGATGTTCACCATCGTGGTGCCGAGCGCACCGAAGCGAGCACTGGTGGCTGCGCTGCTGTCGGTGAGCTCGGTGCCGATCGCCTTTTCGTTCTTCACTGCCCTCGGCGTCAACACGGTTACGCTCGGTCCGTTCGAGTTCTTCTTCGCACTGGTGTTTCCGTATCTGCTGATTTCGGGCCAGGTGTGGATATCCGCCCGCGTGGTGTATCGACTGGGAACGGAGATCCACAAGGCGAGACGACTCGGCAGCTATCGGCTGACGGAGCGTATCGGCAAAGGGGGAATGGGAGAAGTCTGGCGCGGAGAGCACCGGCTGCTGGCACGGCCCGCGGCGATCAAGCTCATCCGCCCCGATGCCCTCGGGGCCGCCGACGAGGAGCAACGTAGTGTCACGCTCAAGCGATTCGAACGGGAGGCCCAGGCTACGGCGGCGCTGAGTTCGCCGCATACGGTGGATCTGTACGACTTCGGGGTCGCCGAAGATGGGACCTTCTTCGCCGTCATCGAGCTGCTGGAGGGCTTCGACCTGGACAGCCTGGTGAGAAAGTTCGGTCCGCTTCCCGCCGAGCGGGCGATTCACTTTCTCGGACAGGCATGCGATTCCCTCGCCGAAGCGCACGAAGCCGGCCTGATCCACCGGGACATCAAGCCGGCCAACATCTTCGCCTGCCGGTTCGGCCGTTCGACCGACTGGATCAAGGTGCTCGATTTTGGAATGGTGAAGCTGGACGAGGGCAAGGCCGACGCGCTCCTGACGGGGGAGAGCGTCGCGGCGGGCACGCCGTCGTTCATGCCTCCCGAGCAGGCGGTCGGCGGTGAGGTGGACGGGCGGTCCGACCTCTATTCCCTGGGATGCGTGGCGTACTGGCTGCTGACGGGAGTTCCGGTGTTCAGCGGGCGCACGCCGATGGATACGATCGTCCAGCACGTGCGTACGGCTCCGCCGGCTCCGTCGACGCGAACCGAGCTGCAGATTCCGCGGGAGCTCGACGAGATCGTCCTCGCCTGCCTCGCCAAGTCGGCGGACGAGCGGCCCTCATCAGCCGACGAGCTTGCGGCGCGTCTGACGACCGTACGGCTCGAACGTCCCTGGACCGCCGAACGCGCTTCGGAATGGTGGGATCTCCACCTGCCGCGGCAGGAGCGCTGACACGCCGGCCGGCATGACCGGGAGCGTGCAGATCCTTCCCCTCACTTCAGTAGTCGGCGACGTGCGGCTATATTCGGTCGTCCTGCGGCGGGCTCGCGGCTACCGGAGTCGCCGCACGAATCCCATTGATAGGAAGGAGCAGCGCATGAACTGGCTCGTCACGCTAGTGATCGGCGGTATCGTCGGCTGGCTCGGCAGCCTGCTGATGAAGACCGACGCGCAAATGGGCCTCATCGCCAACGTGATCGTCGGCATCATCGGCTCCAGCCTCGGCTTCTGGCTCGCGGGCGTTCTCGGTCTCTCGGCCTCCGGACCGATCATGGGCTGGGTCATCGCCGTAGCCGGTGCCGCGCTGTTCATCGTCATCCTGAAGATGCTCAACATCGTCAAGTAGGCCGGGTGGGGTTGGCGCAATCACGGATCCCGGACGCCCGGTGATCCCATGGGCATACCGCCACGGGTTGCGCCTGCCCTGCCGCTTCGACGCATACTCGCCCTGATTCCGAAGTTCCCTGTCGCGACGCTTCTGGTCGCCGGGTTCCTCGCCTGCGACGCCATGGACGCGCCACGGGCTCCCCGGGCCCGGTTCGAGTTCCAGGCGAATGATCTTCCGCCCGAAGCGGAGCTGACGCTGCGAGCCGCCCTAGACCGCTGGGCGGAACTGATCTCAACGCCGGTTCCGATCCGGGTCAGGGCGACCTTCGTCGAGGGCGGGCCCGCGGGGTTCTCCGTGCCGGCCATGATCCGGGACTTCCCGGGAGCTCCGCGCTCTCGGACGTGGTATCCCTCGGCCCTGGCGGACGCGCTGGCGGAATCCGACCTCCGGCCCGGTCAACCAGACATGGAGCTGTTCTTCCGCAGTGATCGGAACTGGAAGTTCGATCTCGGCGGAAATCCCGGGACCGGCGAGGCCGACTTTCTCACCGTGGCCATGCACGAGATCGCGCACGGGCTGGGAATGCTGACCTGGGTTCAGGTCCGCGATGGCCTCGGGTCGTACGGAGGAGACCTGGCGCCGATCCTCTCGCCGTTCCCGCTCCAACTCTCGTTCCCCGATCTGGATCACCTGCCTTCCGTGTATACGGAGCTCCTCGCCGACTCGAGCGGCAGGCGACTGGCGGACACGACGTGGCTGCCGAATCCCTCCATGGAGCTGGGCCACTTCCTGTCGACCTCCGATCTCTTCTTCTCCGGCCCGGCGGCGACCGCCGCCAACGGCGGGCGACCGCCCCGGGTCGTGGGCCGGAGTCCGAGCCACCTGCACCCCGACGATTACTTCTGGACGGGGGACGACTACCTGATGACCACTCGCAGCGGAACGGGCGTCGCCACCCCGGATCCGGGACCGGTGACACTCGGCATCCTGCGGGACATCGGCTGGACTCTGACAAGGAACCCCTGACGCGGGAGGGGGGTTTGTTCGACACATGATTACGTGGAAGCAGATTCTGGAGCAGGTTCGTGACGGAAGTCCGCCCGCCGATCGGCGCGTGGAGAAGTCGGACGCGGAGTGGAAGGAGCAGCTCACGCCGGAGCAGTACCGGGTGACCCGGGCCAGAGGCACCGAGCGTCCCTTCAGTTCCGAGGTGTGCAGTCTGTTCGAACCGGGTATCTACGCGTGCGTGTGCTGCGGGGAGCCGCTGTTCGACGCGAGCGAGAAGTACGAATCGGGCACGGGCTGGCCCTCGTTCACCCAACCGATCCGGCCCAACGCCGTCGCCTCACACGCGGATGACTCCCTCGGAATGCGTCGGGTCGAATCGACCTGCAACACCTGCGATGCACACCTCGGACACGTGTTTCCCGACGGTCCTCCGCCGAGCGGCCTCCGCTACTGCATCAACGCCGTGGCCCTGGAAAAGGTGGAGAACACGGCGGACTGACTCGCGGATCGGCTCAGCCGGTCGCCCGGACCAGCGCGTTGCGGCGCGCCGCGATCTCTTCACGGAGCGATACCAGTTCCGGATCCGCGTCCCGCCACAGTCCGAGCAGCCGGTTGTAGTAGAGAATCGCGTCCCGGGGCCGACCTGTCGCCTCGGCGATTTCGCCCATCATCCGGTACACCGACGAGCGATACATGCCGTCCCACGGGCTCCACGATTCGTCCAGGCCCACGAGATAGCGCTCGGCGGTGTCGAGATCTCCGAATTCGCGTTCCAGCTCGCTCCTCAGCATGCGGGAGCGAGGCTGATCAGGCATGGGGACCACGGTGCTCGCGTGCGGCACTTCGTATTCCACCGAGCGCAGCATCTCCAGCGCCGCCCGGCGATCGCCGGCCTGCAGCAGGATCTCGCCCTCCAGAATCCGTTCGGCATCCCGCTTAACCGTCCCCAGTCCGATGAACTCTTCGCGCCCGATCATGTCATCCAGCAGGTCGCGGGCCTCCGGGATCCGTCCGAGCTGGACCAGCGCGAGGGCCCGGTAGTAGTCCCGCATGTATGCGGCGAACTCGACGGTCAGGTCCTCGTACGGCGGCAGCCAGAGCGAGGTCAGGAATTCCGCCGGATCCATCGCCTCCAGCCGATCGACGAGCACCGCGAGCCTCTCGCGGTCGATCGGAACGAGCCCCGAGGTCAACACGGAGACCTCGTAAACCTGCCAGGACGGGACCTCTCGGAGCCGGGGCTGGCCGAAGAAGTCGAGCGCCTCCTCCCGCCGCCCCTGCTCGATCAGCACTACGGGCATCATCCCCAGCAGAAAGTGCTCATCGGACTCCCTCGCCCGGATGATGGCCTCTGCCGCGGCCGGGTCGCGGGCGAAGCGGTCGACGCCGAGAGCGTTGTAGATCCTGTAGTACCAGGGCTCCCCCCGAATCTGCTCCTCCAGGGACTGCTGCAGCGCCGTATCTCCGAGTACGTAGGCGCTCAGCGCCTGCACTTCGCGCGCCCGTTCGCTGTCGGGCGCATACTCCGCCAGGGCCCGGGTCGCCTCCGCCAGCTTATCCGTGGAACCCGACAGCGCGTACAGTCGGGCAACGTGAATCAGTGCGATCAGGTTGGCGGGCTCGAGCTGGAGCGCGCGCTCGAACGGCACCAGCGACTCCATGATCGAGCGACCGGAACGCTGGTGATCGTGGAACAGTGCCTCTCCCAGCTGAACCAGGGCCTCCACGTCGTCCGGATACACGTGCAGTTGTGTCCGGAACGCCTGCTCCGCTTCGACGACCCTGCCGTTCCGCCTCAGGTGCAGGGCGTTGAGCAGCCCACGATCCCGCTCCGACAGCCGGTCCGCATGCACCAGGGCCCGATCGGCTGAAGACCGGATGTCGTACGCGTCGATCCAGTCCGACGCGATGCTCTTCCGGTAGTAGGCCAGGGCGAAGGTGCTGTCCAGCTCGATCGCCCTGTCATACGCGGCGGCCGATTCCCGGTATCGGCCCTTCCGCATCAGCTGCTCTCCCCGGAGGTAGGCCTTCGTCGCCTCCAGCGATCCGCTCGTCGCCGTCGCCAGGGCCCTGAGGCGATCGGGACTCCCGGACATCGGGCCCGCGAGGAGCTGCCCGACCAGATCGTCGATCAGCTCGAACACCTCCTCGGCCGATCCCTCGACGCTCGCCTGCCGGTAGTCGCCGATCTCGCCCCGCGTCCGATGCAGGAAGGCATTGAGCTGGATGCGCCCCCCCAGTTCCAGCAGATCTCCGGTCACGTACAGCCCGGCTCCCGTCTCGGCAGCCATGCTCCGGCTCGTCTCGGGACTCGCTGCGCCCATGCCCGCAGCGTTCGCGAGGTTGATCACCACGCGCGGGTCCACCGTCGACAGTGACCCCGCTCCGTCCAGCTTGGAGCTGATCAGGTCGACGATCCCCTCTTCCAGGTACTCGATCTGCGGAGAACCCCTGACCTCGAACGGGAGCACGGCGATCCGTTCCTCGTCGAGAGCCGGCCGATCGGCGTCCGAGGCACCGGCCACGCGAAAGATCGAAGACGCGGCAGTGCCCAGTCCGAGAAGGGCGAAGGCAGCCATCCCGCCCAGCAGGGCGTTCCGCCAGGTCAGGTATCCGGAAAGACCCGGGCGCGCGTCCGGGGAGTCGGGAGCCCCGTCCGTGCCTGGCCCGGACCCGGTGGATCTGGCCCCGGCGCCCGGTGCGGTTCGCTCCCCGGGGTCGGAGCCGGACTCGTCGGGAGTCTGAACGTAGGCGGTCGCGAGAATGACCGGGAAGCCGATCGCCAGCAGTATCAGCGCCCCGTTGAACACCCAGTCGGGAAGCAGCCCGCGCCCGGTGAGCAGATCCACGACCTCGATGACCACCCAGGCCGCGGCCAGGTAGCCGGCCGCGGCCTGCCACAGTCCTCGTCGATGGACTTCCTGGTACCAGTGGCGCATGGCGATCCAAGATTCGAGTCGAACCCCCGGAGGGGACAATCTGCCTTCGAATCCTGAACCTCAGCAACCGGGCACCCGCCCTTCGGCGTGTCCCGGCGGGACGGCCGGGGGTGTCAGGGACGTCTCGGAAGAGGAGAGAGGGGTGC
>Ga0209536_100003259_pt1 | contig 26131 bp, 21 predicted proteins | sample DeeMarSeWOR28_12_FD_187461 | JGI IMG/M metagenome (GOLD analysis project Ga0209536, IMG submission 187461) | Marine sediment microbial communities from White Oak River estuary, North Carolina - WOR-2-8_12 (SPAdes) (version 2) | ecosystem: Environmental > Aquatic > Marine > Intertidal zone >...
GGATGCTTCCGGCGTGCCCGGCGACCGGCCGGCGGCACTCACGGCGGCCACCCACCGCGCCTCGGCGAGCGCCGCGCGATCCGCCTCCGGCGCGAACGGGGAGGGCACGTCGAGACTGAGCGCCGGGCGTTCGGCGAGCGCCTTCTTCAGCGTCATAAGCTTTTCCTGCGCGGCATCGTCGAGCGTCGCGGAGCCTGCGGCGAAGTCGACGTAGGACAGGTCCTCGCCACCACCGAACAGGCTGCCGAGCAGCGCGAAGGGTGCCGTCACGATCTTGGTCATCAGTCCGACGAACGCCTTCCAGATGATCGGCCCGACCTTGAACTTCGGATCGTCGATGGAGCCACTGATGGGCAGGTCGAGGTCGATGACGCCGTTCGAATCCTTGAGCAGCGCCACAGCAAGCTTGAGCGGCAGCGAGACGGCGTCGGGCGAGTCGACCTTTTCGCCGAGCTCGAGCTGGTTGACGATGAACTTGTGTCGGGCGTCGAGCTGCCGGTTCTCGACCTTGTACTGCGTTTCGATGGTCAGCTTGCCCTTGTCGATGTGATAGCCAGCAAACTTGCCGGAGTACGGGTCGAAGGTCGTCAGCTCGATGTTGCGGAAGCTGGCGGCGAGGTCGATGTAGGTATCGACCGACAGCACGTTGAGCTCGCCGGTGATGCTGGCAGGGGCGTAGCGATCGACCTGGCCTTTCAGGTCGACACTGGCCCTTGCGTCGGCACGCGACGAAAGCTTGTCGATCCTGCCGTTCATGGCTTCCATCGCAATCTCGAAGCGCGGCCTGAGCGTGTAGTCCGTGAACTTCAGCGCACCGTCGACGATGCGGACCACGCCTATCGACATCGGCAGGCCGGGCTCCGTCGGTGCCGCCTTCGGGGTCGCCGTCGGCGTCGCCCCGGATTCCTTTGTTTTCCTGGCACTTCGTGCCTTGCTGTCTTCGCGCGCCTGGCGTTCCGCTTCGAGTTCCCGCGCCTTGCGCTCGGCCCCCTCCGGGTCGAGGACGGACTGGATGTTGGTGACGCCGTTCTCGGCCAGGATGAGCCTGAGATACGGTCGGGTCGCCGTGACCTGCCGGACGTCGAGGCGGGCGGGCGCGCTGGTGTAACTGAGCCCCTCGACGCTCAGGGTCTTCCAGTTGATGAAGTCTTCCTCGACTGCACGGTCGCGCGTGGCGAGCTCCTCCACGGTCAGATCGCCTGCGAAACGCAACACGGGTTTGGTCCCGCTGGCGTAATCGAGTCGGCCCTCCGCGGTCAGGCTGCCCGAGTCCAGGCTCATGTCGGTCGACTGGTTGACGTACGGCTGGGCGGGGCGCAGGTCGAGCTTGCTGATCGCGACGTCGAGGCCGACGGTCAGCGGGTCGAGGGACACGGTCCCGGTCGTCGACACCTCGCCGCCGGCGCCCGATACGACCAGGGCGGAGACCTCGAGCGGCGCCTGCGCGGGCAGGGCAAAGCCCTTCAGCCTGAACTCGGATACCGTCAGTTCGAGCGTCGTAGCCGGACTCATCTGCCGGTCTTGGAAGTCGACCTGCGTGTTCAGGATGGCGATATCGGGCACTTCGATCCGCCAGGTGCCCGTCGTGTCCTCGTTGTCTGCGGAGCCGGCCGCGTCGCCGGGCGCGGCGGTCTCGGGTGCCCCGGTTCCCGCGCGGGGCACGGCGCCCGGCGCGTGGAAACCGTCCGCATCGATCCAGACCGGCGTCGCAGCATCACGGACTTCGACCTGGCCCACCCGCACCGTCCGGGCGGCAATATCGACGCGCGTATCGCGAATGTCGATTTCCGGGACGCGCCAGGCAAGTTCGTGGCCGCGGGCCAACGTTGAAAGGTCGCGGACGGTGGCCAGCGGCATGTCGACGGCCAGCGTGAACGGCTCGCCCGCCAGGCTGAAGTCGTAGGTGAGGCCGAGATCCACGAGCCCGGAACTGATCTCGACCGGCAGCACCGAACCCAGATAGTCGGAGATGGTCGTGGCCTGCAATCCCGTCAACGCCAGCTTGCCCTGCGATGCCAGCGGCTCGACGCCGAGGTTGCCCTCCACGGCCAGCCGACCCGCTCGGTCCGATCCCGCCTCGAACGCGAAATGGTTGCCTGCTCCCGCCGTGCGGAAGTCGTCCAGCTCGAAGCTGACCGGCGTCAGGGTCGTGGCGAACGGCTCGCTGCGCGTCCGGTCCAGTACGTCGACGGTGCCTTCGTCGACGACGAAACGACCGATGCGTAGCGCCGGGATGCCGCCCGCCTCAGCGGGCTGCTCCGACGCGGCCTTCTCCGGCGGCGCGAGGTCCGCCAGATTGATGCGGCCGTCCGCAAGCTGGACCACCCGCAGGTAGGGGCGCTCGAGGTCGATGTCCTGGAACGTCCAGGCGCGATGGACGGCCGATGACAGCTCGAAATTGACGTAGAGGCGCCCGAAGCCGAGCAGGCGCTCGCCGTCGTTGTCCGGCACCCCGAATTCGCGCGCCTCGAATTCGAAAGTGAACGGGTTGAAGCGGACTTCGCCGATTTCGGCCTGACGGTCGTATTCGCGCGCAAAGAGCTCGAGCACCTGTGTGCGGACGAGATGCGGCACCCAGTAGAAGCCGACCAGCGCGTAGAGCCCGAGCGCGGCCACGGCCGCCGCGCCGCCAATCATGAACTTACGGTGCTGCATCGCCCCCCCCCCGGGTGCGCCAAGTCCCCTTGCGGACGACCCCGATGATGACCGCAGCCGGCGAATGACTGCAAGGCAGGGGATGCTTCGCAATCAACGGCTCGCCTGCTGCCAGTCCTCGCGGGTGACGCCGTAGAGGTGGGCATCCCACCATTTTCCCTGGACCCGGGCATGTCTTCGCTGGGTGCCCTGCCAGCGCAGCCCGGCCTTCTCCAGCACCTGCATCGACTTTTCGTTGCCCGGGTCGACCGTCGAATCCACCCGCGCCACGCCGAGATCCTCGAAGGCGACGCGGACCAGCTTGCCGGCCACCTCCGTCGCGTAACCATTGCCCCAGTGCGGGCGAGCCAGGAGGTAGCCGATCTCGGCCACTTCGGGCGACGTCAGCGTCAGGTCGCAGGCGCCGATCACCTCCCCGCCCTCGGCCAGCGTAATGGCGAGCTCCCATGCCGACCGCGACGGCTCGGCAGAATGCCGCAGCAGCCAGGCGAGATGCCGCCGCGCCTGGGCTTCGCCCCGCGGTCCCCAGGGCATGTGCCGGGTGACGCGATCGTCCGAACTCCAGGCGATCAACGCGCCGGCATCGTCGGCTCCGAAGTCGCGGAGTCGCAGTCGCGCCGTCTGGATGGGCAGCGCCAGGCGCGGGCGCCGCGGTCGAACCTGCGCAACACCGGGTCAATTCGCTGGCCGCCGATCCCTGCAGCCTGCAATACCGACCGCGGGTTGGTTCCGCCCACCACCCGCGCTACTCCCGGCAGAGCGGCTATCGTGCCGTCGTCCAGCTCGGCCGCGCATCCCATGACGACCGTGCGAATGCCGTGATTCTCGCGAGCCAGCCGTCGCACGAGGCCACGCATCTTGGCTTCGCTCACATGAGTTACGGTACACGAGTTGACGATCGCCACGTCCGCCCCGGCCGGATCATCGACTGCAGTCGCACCACTCGTTTCGAGCGCCTGGCGCACGACTTCCGTGTCGTACTGGTTCGCCTTGCAGCCAAATGTGTGCAGGTATACTCGGGTCACGGGCGCAATGTGACGGAGAAAGTGAGGTACCAGACCCTCTCATCTGCCCCGGCACCTTTGCGGAAGATCCTCTCGACCGAGAACTCCATAGCCGCGCGGTCGGAGGCAAAGTTCACACCCGATCCCAGAGAGAGACCCAGTTCCCGTGGCTGGTCATCGGTAGGGCTGAACGGCAGCTGCGCATATCGAAACCCCAAGCGCACCGGAATCCGTGAGCCAGCGGCAGCACCACCGATCTCGAAGCCGGAACCCACCTCCCATGTGTCGAATGCAGTCACGATTCCCGATGCAGACAGGTCACCTGCTGCATCGGACCAAGATTGGCGCGTGACGGTCGTGGCCCACTGTATCACTCTATGTGGGATGAAGAGAATCCCCGCGCTGGCGGTGACCGGCAGCTGAACGCGAGAGATACGCACCGAGTCAGCTACGGTTTCCAATCGCGTATCCGAGCGGAGGTTGGCAGCGAGCGTCAGCCGTGGATGCAGCGCGACCATCGCACCCACAGAAAACCCCAAGCCACTGAACCCCAGCTTCACTTCCTCCACGGCCAGCAGGTAATTGTCAGGAGTAAACGTCCGCACGGCAGACGCCTCGGCCGACCCCGTTATGAGGTGGAGCGCCGCCCCGACACTGAACCTGGAAGAGACCCTGACCGCCAGCGCCCCACCAACATTCGCAACTGCGCCGTCCGACGATATCCGGTCTGACACTTCTATACCATCGTCCCCCCTGACCGAGATCGTATCGCGTGTCACGAGATTGTACGTGCGTTCCGCATAGGGATAGTACGTGATGGAGAAGGAGACCGGAGTCCCGCGTATCCAGCCGGCCAGCTGACCGAACGGAGCCCGGGTTTCCTTCAGCCCCTCTGCGCTCGCCCCGAGTGCCGTGTAGCTTCGTAGCGTCGTGCCAATGCTACCGGTGACGGACACGCTCCTGAAACCTGCAGCTGCCGCGGGATTGAGAGCCGATCTGGGATCGAAAGCCGCCAAACCGCCACCGGTAGCGCGCGACCGTGTCCCGGCAGGTCGACCCAAGAACCCAATCCCGTGGACACCGTATACCGAATTCTGCGCGTCCGATACCGCAGGTACTGCGATGACCAGGGTAACCAGGGGTACCAATACGAGACGCATCACCGCCCCCCTTCGAACTGCACGATCACGGGCGGCACGTAGCTCACTTGCAGGCTCGGCATACCGATCGCGCTTCTCGAAGACTGGAACCGGGCGTATGATAACGAGCCCCCTTCCGGAATCGTCCGCAGCGATATCGTACGCGGCAGTGACGTGCCGGCCTTCCACGCGCGCACCAGGTGTGTCACCTCGACGCGCACCGTATCCGACCATCCCGCCGGTATTGCCACGATCCCCAACCCTTCCACCTCGGATGGCAGCGAGACTATCGGCGATTTGGCACCGACATCGATGGACAGTGCCTCCGCCACGATCACTAGGGCGTCGCCCGTGATACCCGTAGTCGGCTCGCTGGGCACCAGAATCAGCGTTGCCCGCACGACGTTGGACGAGTCTACTATCTGCGTCGGCACGTTGGTACGGATCAGAGAGCGATTGGCCGGAGAGCCCCCCACGGTCAACGTGTTTACGTCAGCTACCGGAGAAACCGAAGAAACAAACGTATCGAAGTCGACGAGCACCGTATCGCTACCCGGCACCACGGCCTCCCCGATTGAGTCAACCTGCGCGTAACGAATCAGGATGGTTGCCAGAAATGTGCTGTCCGATGTGATGATGTCGGCGAAGCCCGCCTGCGCGGACCGATATGCCAAGCCTACCGACGAGACGAGACTGTCTTCTATGAGCGTAGGAAAGGCATCACCCGGCAGGATGGCCGACACAGTTCCGCCGGTCACCGAATCGGGGAGATCAAGCGTCGCCACCCTGGCGCTGTCTTCGAAGTACGGCTCGAGCTCGGCATAGGTCGTTGTGGAGTCGACGCTGACTGGCAGCCGATGAACTGCGATTTCGGTTGCCTCGGTTGTCTCCGATCTCCGACTCAGGAAGAACTGTAACCGAAACGAATCAACGGCGACAACCGGGCCCGAAAGATTGAGATCCCCGATGATTATCTCTTCTTCGAACTCCTGGAACCGAAACACTCCGTTGCTCACGACCGTGTCATCCAACGCAATCTGCATCCGTTTCGCCCGGTGTCTCAACACATAGTCGCTGTAGGAACTGTCGTTCTCGATGCTCCCCAATAGGATGGTGTCCACTACCACGAGTCTGGCTGTCGGACAGTACTCCGGGCACACAGCGGGAGCAACGACATCCTCGCCGCAAGCGGCTGCCAGCAACACCAGACTGGCTGCTGCCGCTCCTTTTATCAACGTTCGAGCGTGTATGGTCACAATCAGCCATCCAATTGTCATCGTGCCAGGTCGGCGGTTCCGAAGGCGTCGGGCAGCAGTTCGGCCAACTGCCAACGGCGCACCCCGCTGGGACCGACTGCCTCCACCGCCATGTTCCCGCTAAACTCCGCCAAGACTTGGCGGCATGCGCCACATGGCGCGGCAGCCGGCGACGAATCGGTCACGATCACGATCCTGGTGAACTCGCGAGCGCCGGCGGCCACTGCTGAGCCGAGCGCCACGCGTTCAGCGCAGTTCGTGAGGCCCAGGGCCGCGTTCTCCACGTTTGCGCCTGAGAAGATGCGCCCGTCAGCTGTTTCCAGCGCCGCCCCCACAGCATAGTGGCTATAAGGCGCATACGCGTTCTCTCGTGCAGCTCGGGCCGCTTCGATCAGGCGATCGCCCACGGAGCTACCTCCGCCAGAAAGGAGTCACCCACCTCAGGACGCAAACTAAAATACTCAGCTACCGTGGCCCCAATGTCGGCGAACGTCGTCCGTACGCCGACAGACACCGGCGATATGCGCGGTCCAATCACCAGGATCGGGACGCATTCGCGAGCATGGTCAGTCGATTCCGTAGTCGGATCGTTGCCGTGATCGGCCGTCAAGATCAACAAATCGTCACCGCGCAACCGCTCCACGATCGCCGGGAGCGCCTCATCCAACTCCACCAGCCCGTTGTAAAACCCCACAACGTCGTTGCGGTGCCCCCACGTCTGATCGAATTCTACCACGTTGGCGAACAGAAAGCCTGAATCCAGCTCATCCAGTGCTTCTCCGATCAGCGCGTACGCTTCTTGGTTGCTCCCGGTGTGTGTGCTCGAGATGTTTCTCCCGGCAAACAGATCGTCTACCTTCCCCACACCGATCCGTGGCACGGCGATCTCGGCCAATCGATCCAACAGGGTACGACGCGGCGGCGGCACCGAGTAATCCCTCCGCCGTGGCGTGCGCTCGAAGTTTCCAGGTGCACCAGCAAATGGCCGCGCAATGACGCGCGATACGGCGTACGGCCCGATCAGCACATGATCTCGGGCAATTTGACAGGCGCGGTACAGCTCGTCGACCGGTGTCCGTTCCTCGTGCGCCGCTACCTGAAAGACGCTGTCGACCGAAGTGTACACGATCCAGGCACCACTATCGTACTGCTCCTGGCCCAGTTCATCGATGATCCGGGTACCCGCCGCCGGCCGGTTCCCAATGACCCGCCGGCCGGTGAGATCGGTGAACTTCCCGATCACCTCTTGGGGAAAACCGCTGGGGAACGTCGGGAACGGTTGCTCCAGCACCAACTCGCAGATCTCCCAATGTCCGCTCGTGCTGTCCTTGCCCGCCGATCGCGGCCGCGCGATCCCGTGCGCGGCCTTCGGCTCCCGGCAGCCCATTCCCAGAAGGGGGCGACAGCACCCCAGTCCCAACCCCTCCAGGAATGGCAGCTCGAGTCCACCGACGGCACGGGCTACGTTCCCCAGGGTGTCGCTGCCCTGGTCTCCGTATTCACGCGAGTCGGGGGCACTCCCGGCCCCTACCCCGTCGAGCACTATCACAGCCACGCGACCCGATTCCCGGCGCTTCACCCCGACGTATACTCCCGGCTCAGTCGGTCTCCCAGACGCGTTAGGATCTCGTATGAGATGGTGCCCGACCATTGAGCGAACTCATCGAGCGTAATCGCGCCCCCCGCATCTTCACCGATGACGGTCACCACGTCACCCACCCGAGCCGAGTGCGCGGGCGAGCCCAGGTCGATCATGATGAAGTCCATCGTGACTCGACCAACCACCGGATAGCGGCGTCCCGCCAGCAGTACCGCTGCATTTCCGCGGGCGGCCCAGGGAAACCCATCGGCATAGCCAATCCCCACTGTGGCGATGGCGGTGTCGCGTGGAGCTTGCCATTCGCCGCCATAGCTGACCGGTTCGCCCTGCGGGAGTTGCCTCAAACTCACCACCCGGGCCCTGACCGATACCACGGGGAGAGGCTGCGGTAGGTCGGGACCGCAGCGGCCCCCATATAGGAAGATCCCGGGCCGCGCCAGATCCAGCTTTTGGGCCAAGCGCCACGCGCCGGCACTGTTAGCCGCGTGCAGCAAAATCCCGCTCTTGCCGATTCTACCTAGCGCGGTCTGGAACCGACTCCACTGCCAGTCGACCGTCTCCGGCTTGCTATCGGCGGTGGTGAAGTGGGTGAACGCCCCCTTGAGCGTGGTGTTCGCGACGGCTTCCAGTCTCGCGTCGTCGTAGCGAATGCCACACCGCCCCATGCCCGTGTCTATTTCGATGTGGTACGGTAACTTCCAGGAGGATGCGACTGCTGGATCATCGATCGCGGCAATCAGACGGTGCTCGGCATATACCTCTTGATGATTGGCTGTAGCAGGAGTGAAGACGACGAGGGGCCGACTGATGCCGTGGTCTCGCAGCTCTACCGCATTTTCCACGGTCGCGACGCCGAACCCCCAGGGGTCGAGAGCCTCCAGCGCCCGTGCCACCCTGACTGCCCCGAGGCCATACGCGCTGGCCTTGACCATGGGCAGCAGCGGCGATCCTCCGGCCGCCCGCTGCACCGCTCGCGCGTTGGCTAGCAGATTCGCAAGGTTGACTTCAACCCAGGCTCGACCATGGCGCAGCTGCGTTGACACATTCACGACCGGTCGCGTATTGTACCGGCCCGAGTATGCAAATGCAAGAACCATCAGCGCTTGGACGGATCGTGGCACTCGTCCGGGACCTTCGGGCGAGGTGCCCGTGGGACGCGGCCCAGACGCCGCAGTCGCTCAGACCATACCTGGTCGAAGAGGTAATGGAGCTGGACCATGCGATAGCGTCGGGCGATGCCGCTCACATCAGAACCGAGCTGGGCGATCTACTCCTGCACCTGGCTTTCCAGATCGTGTTGGGGGAGGAGCGGGGCGAGTTCGGCGCCGACGACGTCGCGCGTACCATCGAGCGCAAGATGTGGCGGCGTCACCCCCATCTGTTCGAGCAGGGAGCGAAGCCCGAATCCTGGGAGCGGTCGAAGCTCAACCACCAGGATGGCGGAGGGAGTGTGCTAGACGGACTTCCTCCAACGCTGCCGGCGCTAGTCATGGCGCTCCGACTCCAGGAGCGCGCAGCGGGCGTTGGATTCGACTGGCCCGACGCCGCAGGGCCGCGACAGAAGATCCGAGAAGAAATCGGGGAGCTAGATGACGAGTTGGACGGCACCCGCAACCAGGAACGCGTTGAGCAAGAGATCGGCGACCTCATGTTCGCAGTCGTCAACCTCGCCCGCAAGGTAGACTGCGATCCCAGGGCAGCGTTGGAGCAGGCGAATGCCAGATTTCGCGAGCGGTTCACTGCAGTCGAGCAACTGGCAGCGGAGCGCGGGATAGACGTCGCCACTGCCGGGCTGGAAGTACTGGATCAATTGTGGGACGAGGTCAAGCGTTCGGAAGACTAGGGGTATAGCCGCGTCATCATTCTCGGAAACGCGATCACTTCGCGGATGTGGGGGACGCCGCAGATCCATGCAACGGTGCGCTCGACACCGAGTCCGAAGCCTGAGTGCACAAACGTGCCATACTTCCTGAGATCCAGATACCAGCCGTAGGCTTCCTCGGGCAGTCCCTCCTCCCGGATGCGGCCCAACAACAGATCGTGGTCGTCTTCACGCTGGCTGCCGCCAATGATCTCCCCGTATCCCTCGGGTGCCAAACAGTCATCGCACAACACCGTCGTCGGGTCCGCGGGATTCTGTTTCATGTAGAACGCCTTCACGTCCCTGGGATAGTTGTACACGAACACGGGCCGGTCGAACAACTGAGCCAGTTGCGTTTCGGCATCGGCGCCCAGGTCCTGACCCCACTGTATGTCCGATCCCAGCTCATGTAGCCGCTCGATCGCGTCGCCATAGGATATCCGCGGGAACGGGGGAACAACCTGCTCCAGGGGTCCGCAGTCTCGCTCGAGCGTGTCCAGCTCCGTCTTGCGCCGCTCGAGGCAGCGGGCAACCACGTACGAAACAAACTCCTCCTGCAGTCGCATGTTATCGTCGGAGTCGTACCACGCGACTTCCGGCTCCACCATCCAGAACTCGGTCAGGTGACGGCGAGTCTTGGACTTCTCGGCGCGAAACGTAGGGCCGAAACAATACACTCGCCCCAAAGCCGCCGCCGCAGCTTCGACATATAGCTGACCTGTCTGAGCCAGGTACGCCTTGCCCAAGTCGAAGTACTCGGTCTCAAACAGCGTGCCCGCCGACTCACCAACGGATCCCGTAAGCAGCGGCGTATCGACCAAAACGAAATCGCGTTCATAGTAGAAATCTCGGATTGCCTGCACCACCTCATGGCGCACGCGCATTATCGCGGTCTGGCGCCGGGATCTGAGCCACAGATGACGCTGCTCGAACAGAAACGCGGTGCCGTGCTCCTTCTTCCCGATCGGGAAGTCGATGCTGGCACCAAGACTGGTGATCGAGTCGACCCCCAACTCCACTCCCCCCGGCGACCGTTTGTCCTCGCGGATCTCACCGGTTACTTCCACCGACGTCTCGAGTGTCAGCTGGCTCGACGTCTCCCACGTGGACTCATCGACTTCCTGCTTCACAACCACGCACTGCAGGTAGCCCGTACCATCGCGAATCACCAAGAACACGATCTTGCCACTCGACCGCGTGGTCGTTACCCAGCCGCGCAGCGTGACAGTCTGGCCGATCAGCGCCGGAAGTTCCTGGATCAGTTTGGCTGCAGTCATGCGGTCGGAATCGTAGTTGCGCCCAGCACGCGTGTCAATCAGGTGGCACTTCGGCGCAGCGGCTTCGCGACGCTAGCCCGCTAGGGCCTCATCTGCCTTGGCAGCCAGGATGAAGTCGCTCTCGGTCAGTCCATCGATCTTGTGGGTCCATATCTTCAGCCCGACCTTGCCCCAGGCGAGATAGATGTCCGGATGGTGCCCCTCTGCTTCCGCGATCCCGCCTACAGCGTTAGTGAACGCAAGTGCGTCGACGAAGTTGTCGAATCGGTACTCTTTCTCCAGATGATGACCCGCCACCGCCCTCCATCCACCACCCAAACTTCCGAGTAGCGATTGGATCTCCTCGCTGCCGAGCGGGGGCACACCTCCGCTGCACGGTACGCACCTCTTCTTGGCAAGTTCACTGGTCATGTGGTCCCCTCAGTTTGGTCGCTGTCACAATCTTTACGGCGTCCCGGCGGTCACGGATCCCCGTCGACCCGTTCTGTACCCGGTACCGGTTTCTCCCGGGTTCCGGTCGGTAACGCATTCCCGGCGGCCCGAATCGGCCCGTCCTGTACTCTGCACCTTGCACCCTGTACTCTCATCCGATCCTGAACAGCTCCATTCCGCGAGCGTAGCGACGTGCGACACGGGCACGCAGTTTGGCGTTAGCTTTGTTCGAGAGATCGGGGTCGGCGTGGATGATCCCGAGGGCCGCCTGCCGAGCCGCCCGGACCAGGTCATCATCGATCGCGAGATCGGCATATCTCAGGTTGAACCCACCTGACTGACGTACCCCGGCCAGCTCTCCTATACCACGTTCCTTCAGATCGAGTTCCGCTATCCGGAAACCATCTGACGTCCGCGCAAACTGCTTGAGCCTGCTCGCGGCGCCGTAGTCGTCGGTCAGCAGGATGCAGTGACCTTCCGCCGATCCCCGGCCCACCCTACCCCTCAGCTGGTGCAGCTGGGCGAGGCCGAACCGCTCCGGATGTTCGATCAACATCACGGTAGCATTGGGCACGTCGATCCCGACCTCGATAACGGTCGTGGCAACCAGCACGTCGAGATCCCCGTCGCGGAACCGGCGCATCACCACATCCCGCTCTTCCGCTTTGACTCGTCCGTGTACCAGACCCACCGAGAGCGGCGCGAGCCGCTTCTCCAGTTCCGCTGCCATCGTGGTGGCCGCCTTCAGATCCACGCGTTCCGACTCTTCGATGACGGGGTACACCACAAACGCCTGACGCCCGAGCTTGCATTGCTCCTGTAGGAAACCGTAGATCGCCGCACGATCATTGCTGGACCGCACGCCGGTCTTGACCGGCCGATGAACCACCGGTTTCTGCCTCAGCGTCGAAATATCCAGATCACCGTACAGGGTCAGAGCCAGTGTCCGAGGTATCGGAGTGGCCGACAGCAGGAGGACGTCGGGTACTTCACCTTTTTCAATCAACGCCGCACGCTGCTCCACTCCGAACCGGTGCTGTTCGTCGATCACCGCCAACCCGAGGCGCCAAAAATTCGTACGCTCCTGAATCAATGCGTGTGTGCCCACGATGATCCGGGCCCTGCCGTCGCCAATACGTTCTCGAATCGACTGTTTCTCCCCCTGCGACAGCCGTCCCACCAGCAGTTCGGGAACGATACCCAGCGGAGCGAGCAGCGTGCTGATAGTGGTTGCATGCTGCTCGGCAAGCAACTCCGTGGGAGCCATGAAAACGGCTTGGTAGTCGTTCTCCATTGCGAGCAGCATAGCGAACAGAGCGACCACGGTCTTCCCGGTACCCACGTCACCCATCAGCAGCCGATGCATTCTGTCGGCAGACGCCATGTCACCGGCGATCTCACGGATCGCCTTGCGCTGTCCTGCCGTGAGCTCGAACGGAAGCGCGTCCTTCAAGGCCGAGGTGAGCTCCTTCTTGATCTCGAAGCGCGTTCCCTTCTGTGCCGCAGTGGCGAGGTAGCGCGCCCGTGCAACGACGAGCTGGAGATCGAACAGTTCATCGAAAGCAAGCCTACGCCTACCCGGCTCGGCACTGCCCGGTGAGGCAGGGCGATGGAGTGCGAGCAGAGCCTGCTTGAGGGGAAGAATGTCGATCGTTGACGATACGCCGGCAGGCAGGGTGTCATCAACGCATTCCAACATCTGATCCAGGTGGTCGGATATCAGTCTGCGAATCTGGCGGTGACTCAGTCCTTCGGTCGCCGGATACACCGGCAACACCATGCCGCGACCTACGTCGTCTTCCCGCTCTTCGTCATCCGGCTCCGCGAGCACCACCTGTTCCTTGGGCACGACCTGGCGGCCATGGTAGTGCTTCACAGGCCCCGTCACCAGCAGCAGCTGACCTTGCTTGATGACGCGATCCAGGTATGCCTGCCCCGGCCAGGCGCACTCGACGATGCCCGACGAATCACGGATGACAGCCCTGAAAATGCGCAATCTACGCCGCGTGGGGACGACGGCCTTGGACACGACGCGGCCCACCAGAGTCACTTCTCTTCCTATCGTTGCCTTGGCAATCGGCGTGACGGTGGTGGCGTCCAGGTACCGATGCGGTATGTGGTAGAGAAGATCCTCGACAGTCGCTATCCCCATTCGCTGAAACGCTTCAGCGCGGCGCGGCCCCACGCCCTTGAGAAACTGGACCGCGGTGTCGAGCGCCAGCACCATCAGTCGGACAGCAGCCGCTCGGTGAATACTTCCGGATCGAACACCTCCAGGTCCGCAAGTGATTCACCGACTCCGAGGAATCTGATCGGGATGCCCAGTTCGTAACGCAACGCCACTACCGCTCCGCCCTTGGCAGTCCCATCGAGTTTCGTGATTACGAGCCCAGTCACAGGGACCGCAGCCGCAAAGGTCCGCCCTTGCTGCAGTGCGTTCTGTCCCACCGTTCCGTCGAGCACCAAGAGGCTCTCGTGAGGCGCTCCCTCTCGTTTGCGTCCCACCACCCGGGCGATCTTCTTCAGTTCCTCCATGAGGTCGCCGTGCGTGTGCAGCCTCCCAGCCGTGTCGATCAGTACGACATCCACTCCGCGTGCTGCTCCCGCCGCCACGGCATCGAATGCAACGGCGGCGGGGTCTCCCCCGTGTGACCCCGTGACACACGGTAGGCCGAGCCGCGACGCCCAGACTCCGATTTGCTCTTGTGCACCGGCCCGGTACGTGTCTGCAGCGGCTAGCAGCACGCTGCGCCCCTCTCCAACGAGGCGGTGCGCCAGCTTGGCAATCTGCGTGGTCTTGCCAACGCCGTTCACACCCAGTGCCAGAATGATCGCCGGTCCGTTGCCGTCACCGAAGTCGAGGCCGTCGCGGTCACCGCCGCCGGCCAATCGCTCGACGATGCCCTGCTTGAGCCACGAACGCACGGCCTCAGCCGATTTCAGCTCACCGCGACGCAGCTCGTCCTCGAGTTGCTCGACCAAATCGAGCGCAACGACACCGAAATCCGCCTCTACCAGAATCCGTTCCACATCCTCCAGCGTGTCCCTGTCTATGCCCTTCACCAGAACCGAGACATCGGTCAAGGCGACTCGCTTTATCCGCTGCCAAAGTCCACCCTTCACGGTAATCCCTTTCGATAGCGCCAGCCCCATTCGCCCGCCAAGGCGACCACCACGATCGCGAACAGCCACCACCTCTCGCGCGCGTATTCCTCGGTCAGTACCGCACCCCCAGCACCGCCGCCGCCCGTGACACGAATGGCACGGGGATGGAGTTCTTCGGAATACTCCTCCACCACGATCAACCCGTCCGCCCCTACACCGGGTGCACTCCAGCGGTACTCGCCCGGCGAGAGATGGTGCTCCGCATTCTGTCCAGCAGCGAATCGCAGCGTTATCGTGTCGGCTGTGATCGCCCCGACACCTTGGATAACCACGGCAACGGAGTCCGGGACGGAGTCGCGCAGCCAGCGGAAGTTGACGGCTTCGCCGTAGCTTACGACACCAGCGGCCGTCAGTGTAGCCCCCGGTTGGCGGGCTTCCGATTGCAGCAGCCAGTCGGTGCCGCTGGCGAGCAACGCCCGATAGGCCTCCCGTTCCGCACCTCCCCGGAACGCCCAACGCCACAAGCCCGCACCGGCGGTAACGAGTTTACGGTTCCCGGACCCTTCCACGCCCACCAAAACCGGGCGCTGCGCACCGCGTCGGGCCAACCTGCCGGTCAGCCCCAACCAGTCGTAGCCGGCGGGCTCCATCGGGGTCAGTCCAGTAAGGGGGGGGAGCACTTCCCAGCTCACCAGCCCCAATCTCCCGGCGAGTGGCGAGGCAGGCACATCTCCGATGACATACCAATCGCCTAGCACGAACTCGGTGGACGCGTCAAGGCCAGCCGGCCAACTCCAGACCGGCTGAGCGGCGGGCGGGAAGCCGGCCCCCAGCGCATCCCCCCCTCGAACCACCAACATCGCAGAGCGCCGCGCTGCGTCCCGGACCCTCTCGGGGTCCACCGTCGTGAGCGAGTTCATGTCCAGCCAGACATCGTCCCGGACACGGGCGTAGCCGGTGACGCTGGTACGGACAACCGTGCTCAGCTCGGAAACCAGGAAGCGGCCTTCCCAGTCGGCCGGATCAGCCACGACCACGATCTCCGGCTGCTCCGTGACGGTTACGACGCGGGCGCGACGTTCGTCACCCTCTACCGAGTCACCGGCCGCGACCAGGCGAAAGTGGACCACATTGACCCCGGGAGGCAGCAGCCCAGGCGGCAAGCGCAGTTGGCGGCGTCCCACTCCTGGGGAGGGTGGCAGCTCGATCTGTCGTAGGGCCATGATCCTGCCACCCACGGATAGCTCGATCACAGCGGAGTCGGGCACCCCGGCGCCCCAGGTGCCAACGGTCGCCACCAGGTCCAAGGAGTCGGCCCGCCTCACCCGGTCACGCACGTCGATGTCCAGCAGGGCGACATCTGACACCGTGTCTCGCGGCAGCACGATCAGCGTCACAGCATCCAACTGGTCCGAAGCGATGGCTGCTGCATCCTCGATCTCCCCATCGGTAACCACGTACAACGGGCGCCCCGAACCGCGGCTCGCCAGTAGTGGTTCGCGCAGGCGAGAGGACCCGGCGGATGGCCGCGCCGTGTCAAACGGCATCAGGCGGGCTCCGAACCGGGATACCGTCCCGTCGCTGCCGGCGATTGCCAGAGCTGAGTCGACCGCTGAATCCCACTTGCCGCCCGGCACACCCATGCTGAGCGATGCGTCCAGGAGAACAATGGGTGGGCCGCCCTGCGTGCGCACCGCCCGGCCGGGGTTGAACAGGAGCAGCAACAGGGCGGCGATTCCCAGCGTTCGCAGAGTGGCCAAGCCAAGCCCCGTGGCACCGAGTTCTTCCCGGCCCAAGTAGACGAAACCCGCCCACAGGGCAGCGGCGCCAGCCAGGATCATTACTGCGAGCACGCTAACGCCTCCGGCAACGTGAACCGGCCCTCGTACAGTGCTCTGCCGACGATGACGCCTTGGAGCCCGCTACGGGCAGCCAGCTCGATCTCAGCCAAGCCGGCGACCCCTCCCGCTACGATGACGCCGAGTCCCATGGCAGCGATCCGGACGGCTCCGGCGATGTCGGCACCCATCATCAACCCGTCGCGCTCCAGGTCGCGGTAGACCACCGTGGCAACACCCAGATCCAGTACGCGCCGCACCGCGGATTCGACGGACAAGCTCATCGGCTCGTCACTGTCGCGGCGAGCCAGTCTACCGTCACTTGCGTCGAGCGCGACCGCGCAGCGAGCGCCGCCCACTCGCTCAACCAGCGCCGCAGACAAATCGGCGTCCTCCAGTGTTGTGCATCCCAGAATCACGCGACTGGCTCCAGCCGCGATTACCTCACTCGCCCAAGAGACCGTGTCTACGTTGCCGCCGACCTGAACCTCTACGCCCGGTATCGCCGCTATCCGGCGCACCCATTCGATGTTGTCAGCTCCGGTGCGAAACGCCCTGTCCATATCGACCACGTGGAGCCAGGCAGCACCATCGGACACGTACGCCCGGGCTTGTTCGAGCGGGTCGTCGTGGTAGATCGTTGCACCTCTGGTTTCACCCTCGACCCAACGGACCACGCGTCCGCCCTTGAGGTCAATGGCGGGGTAGAGCTGCATGTTGTGTTTCCCGGAGGATCAGTTGTCGGGACTGGCTGCAGTCAGTTGCGGGCCACGAGCATCGAGCAGAGCGTTGTACTGCACCATGATGGCATAGAATTCACCACCTCGGTCGGCCGGGACTGGCATACCAGGCTCTGTATCCAGCAAATCGCGCGGATCGCGGAAGCGGCCGTTCTTGAGAATCTCGTAGTGCACGTGCGGAGCGCTGGCCAATCCGGTCATTCCCACAAACCCGATGACCTGTCCTTGTTCCACTCGGACACCCGGTTTGATCCCAGCCGCCAGCCTGCTCATGTGACCGTACCTGGTTTCTATACCCTGCGCGTGCCGGATCGACACCATGATGCCATAGGTGCCCCACCGCCCCGCTCGAGTCACTGTCCCACCGTTGGTAGCTTGGATCGGCGTTCCCGTCCGAGCGGCATAGTCGGTGCCGTTGTGGGGGCGGCGCTGCTTGAGGATCGGATGGAACCGGCTCGAGGAGAACCGGGAACTGAGTCGGGCAAAGTCGACGGGTCGTATCTTGAACGATCGCTTCAGTGACAGACCCTCATCATCGTAGTACACGTTCGCACCGTGCTCGTCGGTCATCACATATGCAGTGTTCTCGGTACTTCGTGTCTCGATCTTGGCCGCCAAGACGCGACCGTATCTCACGTCTCCCAGTGGCGAGGTTAGCCTTTCGTACAGGACGCTGAATTCGTCACCCTCCCAAAGATCCAAATAGAAATCGATCACCCAGCCGTAGATGTTATCCGCCAAATCATAGATCAAGAAGTAACGTTGCTCCTCCGGCATGACAGAATCAGGGATGGCCTCGTTTATGGCGTCGTATAGTGTGGACTTCACTAGTCCACGAACCGTCCGGATGTCGACGGACCAGAGAACCGCTTCAATCGAGCTGGTCCAGTTTCCCGCGCTGTCTCTGGCCAAAGTGAGAATCCGGTCGTCACCGGTCCGGGCATCTCCCAACCGCACAGTTATCCTGTCCGGTTTCTGGTCGCCATACACGTGGCGAAACCCGAAAACCTTGCCGTCTCTGATGCGCCGCGGGTTGAGTCCCTGGGCCGCATTGACCACGTGGACGAGCTCGGCTCCGTAGATGTTGCTGCGTCCCAGCAAATGTGACAGAGTCTCGTTACGCCGCAGCGTGTCGGCTCTGTAGAGGAAGGCGCTCTTGACGACGATGGGAGACGCGACGGGGAGGGGGCGAGGCGATGACGTTGTGGTGGCAGTCCAGACTGCTGCCAGGATCGCTACCGCAACAACCGCGAGCCTGAGTGTCCGGGCCCGCATCAGTCCATCTGACGCCTGATGAAGGTTGGGATCTCCATCTCGGCGATTCTCTCAGTCGATTCACTTGACGCAGGCACCGGCTTGGGCACGGACGTACCCCTACCCTGAACCGAGGCAGCCGGCCGTGCCGCTCGCTGGGGGAACGGGAGCACACCGGGTGAGATCGTTCGAGCAAAGGGGCTGTCCTGCTGTGTGAGTGAATGATCGAACCCGGTCGCTATCACGGTCACCCTGACCTCGCCCTCCATGGCCGGCTCCGTGACCGCTCCGAAGATTATCTCGGCCTGATCGCCTGCAGCGTCGTGGATCACCTCACTGATCTGGTTGACCTCACCGAGCGTGAGGTCCTGACCACCGGTGATGTTCACCAGGACCCCGGTGGACCCGTTGATCGACACGTCGTCGAGCAGCGGGCTCGCGATGGCTTGTTGAGCCGCCTCGAGAGCCCGGTCATCGTTGCGCGCTGCACCCATACCCATGAGTGCCGAACCTCCGTTCTGCATGACCGTCCGGACATCGGCGAAATCAACGTTCACCAAGCCGGTCACGCTGATCAGCGTCGAAATGCCTTGGGTGGCATGCAGTAGTACCTCGTCCGCCTTCTTGAGAGATTCCTGGAACGGCACGTTCTTCCCCACCACCGCCAGCAACCGCTCGTTCGGGACCACGATCATCGTGTCGACGTGTTTGCCCATCTCCGAGATCCCGATCTCCGCTTGCCGCATGCGCTTGCGTCCCTCGAACAGAAACGGCTTGGTGATGATCCCCACCGTCAGGGCACCCACATCGCGGGCCAACTGGGCGATGATCGGCGATGCTCCGGTTCCGGTGCCACCACCCATGCCGCAGGTGACGAACACCAGATCGGCACCCTCGAGGACATTGAGCACCTCATCCCGATTCTCTTCGATCGCCTGGCGCCCGATCTCGGGGCGCGCCCCGGCTCCGAGTCCTCGGGTGAGCTTCTTTCCAATCTGCACCTTCACATCAGCCTTGTTCTTCATCAAGGCTTGCGAATCGGTGTTGACCGAAATGAACTCCACTCCCATGAGATGCTCATCGATCATCCGATTGACTGCGTTACCGCCGCCACCGCCCACACCCACCACCTTCATGCGGGCGTTTTGCGCAACCGTTTCCTCGAATTCGAAGACCATGGAATCCTCATGACTCATTAGAAGAAGTCCTGCAGCCAACGCTTGACCGGACCGAACAACCGGTCAACCGTTTGGCCGCCGTCGGGTTTTCCTCCCACTAGCCTCGTGCCATACAAGGCCAGGCCCACCGGCACAGCAAAACGCGGGGTTTCGACGTAGTCCACCAGCCCCGTGATGTTCTGTCCCGGCAGTCCCTCGCGAACAGGCATCGCAAACACCTCTCGCGTGAGTTCAACGATGCCGGAAAGTTGTGCTCCACCACCAGTCAGTATAGCACCGGCTGCAAGCCTTCCACCGTAACCGGCCCCATCGATCTGGTCCAGCACCATCCCCAAGATTTCGTCCATGCGCTGGTGAATGATGTGGACCAGTAGCTCCCGCTTGATGTGCCGTGGCCCTTGCCCCGGTGTGCCCGGAAGCTCGATGATTTCGTCCGGATCGACCAGCGGCGTGAAGGCAGCGCCAGATTTCTCCTTCAGCCGCTCTGCGTCGGCCTGCGTCACTCCCAGCCCCTGCACAATGTCGTTGGTGACGTTTACTCCGGCAAAGGGGATCGATGAGAGGTGACGCAACTTCCCATCATGGAATACGGCAACGGACGTGGACCCGCTCCCCAAGTCGATGAGGGCGCACCCTATTTCCTTCTCGTCCGGCGTCACGGTGGCGAGAGATGCAGCCAGCGGCTCCAGCACCATCTCGGTCACCTTGTATCCCGCTCGTTCGACCGATTTGCGCAGATTCTGCGCGGCCTTGTTCTGCACGGCAACGAGGCACATCTCGACCTCGAGCCTGAGACCCGTCATACCCACCGGATCGTTGATGCCGCCCTGGCTGTCGACCTTGTACTCTTGCGGGATGTAGTGCAACAACTCGTACTCGTCGCCCAGGCTCACGGCCTTGGCGACTTCATCGACCCGTTGGATATCGGCTCTTGAGATCTCCTCGCTCGCCACCGATGCGAGGCCGGTCGTGATCCGTGTCTGAACATGGTCACCGGCGATCCCGCAATAGACCGTCGGCACCTCGAGACCCGCCATCCGCTCCGCGTCACGCATCGCCTGTTTGATAGACCGCGTCGTCTCCTCGATGTCACGCACGACCCCGCGCCTCACACCGGTAGTCCGAGCGTGGCCCACCCCGAGTATCTTGGCACCAGGCTTCCGTGCGTCAGCAGTACTCTCAGCGATCAGAGCAAACGTCTTGGAGCTGCCCAAATCGAGAGCGGCAACCAGACGGGGGGGCATCAGCCGTCACTCCTGCGGACAACGACCTGTGCCTCGAACCGGGCGTCCAACTGCTGATAATCGCGACCCGTCTCAGCCATGTGACTGCGAACCGCACGCAATGTCCGTATCTGGTGGGCTTCCGGTACACCCTGCAACATTATTCGCTTTCGTCCGAGTTCCAAGACCACGGTGCCATCTGATCGGAGGCTCGCCGCATCCACCTGCTCAAACAGCGCCGGGTCTTCGCGACGCACCTGCGCCAGGGCGCGAGCCAGAACCGAATCCCGCTGCACGACAAACGGTAGGTCGAAGCCTCCGGCAGCAGGATCATATCCCATCTGATTTGCATCCGCGTCGAGCACCGCAAGCCCGGAGGGCGTCGTCAGAAACGCAACGGGCTGCAGCTCCACAACCTCTATCTTAAGCGTTCCAGGCAACTCGCGCTCGATTCTGACGTCGATGACACCCGGCAGATCACTCAGACGCCGCTCGTTCTGCCGGGTCGAGGCAAACAGATTCTGGTCGGGTGCCAATCCCAGCGCGTCGATTATCTGTTGGGTTGAATGATAGCGCGCACCCGCCACCTCGACCCGACGGACCTGGAAGAACGCCACACGCCGCAGCAGCAGAGGGCCTGCCAGCAGCAGAACCGCCAGCGCACCGGCGCCCGACAACAGCGCAACATGTCTCCGCGTCATGCTGCAGCTCCGCCGAGGACGCTCAACAACTCCGGTCCCGTCTTGGTGATGTCGCCTGCTCCCAGTGTCAGAACGACGTCGCCGTCCCGCACTATGCCATTCAACGCCGCCGGAAGATCGGTGACCCGCTCCACCCATTCGACCGGGGCACCGGCCGTCCGCGCCGCCTTAGCCACCATCTCGCCGGTCACACCTCTGATCGGCTTCTCCCGTGCCGGATAGACATCGGTCACGACCACCAGGTCGGCTGTGGAGAGCACTATTCCCAGGGCCTGTCCCTGTGCCTGCGTGCGGGAGTAGAGGTGTGGCTGGAACACGGCCACCACGCGTCTTCCCGGAAATCGCTGGCGCGCCGCCGCCAATGTTGCAGCCAGCTCCGTGGCGTGATGGGCGTAATCGTCGACCACCGTCACGCCGGCGGCGGTACCCAGAATCTGGAATCGTCTCGTCACACCGGTGTAGCCGTCCAGCCCTCGTGTGGCGGCTTCCACATCACCGCCCAGGGCCAGGACGGTCCCCAGCGCCATGGCTGCGTTACGCAGGTTATGAAGTCCCGGTGAGCGCAGCTCCAGCGCGACCGCAGATCCACCTGGTAACTCGAGCCGGGCAGCGCTTCGCGCGGGCTCACGCACGATGTCCGTCAGCCGTAAGTCCGCTTCCGGGGCCAGCCCCACGCGCCAGGTCGGCCTGTCAACGGCCTGTGCCACCCGGCTCGCTCCACCGTCATCCGAGCCCACGAGTACGCGTTGCGCCCGACCGGCAAACTCCGCGAACGCGGCCTCCAGATTCTCCAGCGAGCCATAGCACTCCAGGTGATCGGCCTCCACGTTATTGACAACAGCTATTTCCGGGCGCAGCTCGAGAAACGAACTGTCGTACTCGTCAGCTTCTACGACATACAAGTCGAGCCCGCCAATCCGGGCGTTGCCGCCCCACTCTGCTACGCGTCCCCCCGCAATCGCTGTCGGGTCCAGTCCGGCGGCCGTGAGCGCCGTAGCAGCCATTACGGTGGTAGTGGTCTTCCCGTGCGTTCCGGCTATCGCCACACTTCTGCCTCCCGCTATCGCAGCCTGGAGCGCCGCCGCCCGCTTCAACACCGGTATGTCGGCCTTTCGAGCCGCTTCGAGTTCGGGGTGTTGCGACGGAACTGCCGACGTGTAAACGACTGCCCTAGCGCCATTTACGTGCTCGGGTCCATGACCAACGGTCACGGGCACTCCGAGATCAGCCACTTCCGCCGCAACGTTGGGATTGGTGTCGCATCCGGTAACAGACACTCCCCGGCTCTTGGCTATGAGGGCGAGTGCACTCATCCCCGCGCCGGCGATTCCCACGAAATGGACAGGTCGGCGATCGTCTGGAACGAACAGAAGCATCGGCGGGGATCCAATGTAAGAAGAACTCGAAAGTTACGAAAGGTCTTAGACTTAGCTCACCAGGGCTAGCAGATCACTGGCGATCCGGCGGGCCGCAAGGGGCCGCCCACGGGCGCGGGCTGCGTGCCGCATCTCCTCCAATGTGTTGCGGGAACGCAACATCTGTTCGATCGTTTTGGTCAGAAGCTGGGCCGTGAGCCGTGATTCGGGCAGGTGGACCGCAGCGCCGGCCGCAGCCAGGGATTCTGCGTTGCGGGCTTGATGGTTCGCTGCAGCACTCGGTAGGGGAACCAGAACGGCCGGCAGACCCCAGGCGCAGAACTCGGCCGTACTCATCGCGCCGGCCCGAGCAATGACCAAGTCGGCAGCCGCGTACGCGTCATCAATCGGGTCCCAGAACGCGCGCACCTGGCGCCGAGGCGGCGAGTGATAGCGACCGTATTCATCCCACGAATTGGGGCCCGTGCTCCACAGCACCACCACGTCGTCGAGCACGCTACCGTCCAACAACTCCGCCACCACACGGTTGATTCCTAACGAGCCCTGGCTGCCACCCATGACGAGCAGGACGGTCGTGTCGATCTCTATCTCGAGCCTGTGGCGCACCGACGATCGGTCCGCCGCCGTCATGGCTGGAGGTCTGATTGGGTTGCCGTGAGTTCGCACCGCCGTGCCCGGACCAGGGGTCAGGTGCTGGGCGGCCTCCGGATATCCGAGATGAACCTGTTTTGCCCTCCGTGCCAGCCAGCGGGTGGCCAGACCCGGGAATGCGTTCTGCTCCTGCAACGCCACCGGGAGTCCCCGTCTCAGAGCCTGAAACAGGATGGGGCCCGAGGCGTAGCCTCCCGTTCCCACTGCAAGCGCGGGACGCTCCTCATCGAGCACGCGGCCGCCGGCACGCAGCACACGCCACGCGATGAGCGGCCAGCGGAGATTGCGCCACCACGACCTGCGGTAGATCGGCTCCACGGGAAGCAGGTGGTAGCGGTAGGGTTTGCTCGGTAGAAGGGCTGCCTCGACTCCCCGTTGCGCGCCCACCAAAACCGGTTCCACGCCCGCATCCAGTGCCACCAGGGCTTCGGCAAGAACCAGAGCGGGCATCAAGTGCCCACCGGTTCCGCCACCAGCGATCAGTATCTTCATCGACGCTTCCCGGAACGGAAGCGGGAATTGCCAATGTTGATGAGGACACCGGTGGCAAACAGCGATATCACGAGACTCGATCGCCCGTCAGACAGGAATGGCAGCGGCAATCCAGTCGACGGCAACAGTGCAAGGTTGACGGCGATATGAGTCAATGCCGTTACCCCGATGAGCGCGGTTATCCCGGTTGCGAGCAGCATGCCGAACCGATCGGGCGCAGTACGTGCCACCCTGAAGCCAAGTGTGATGAGCACCCAATAGAGCAGCACGACCACTGCGGCCCCGACAAAGCCCCATTCCTCACCGATCGTGGAATAGATGAAATCTGAGTGTGCCTCCGGCAGATAACCCAGCTTCTGCGAACCCTGCCCGAACCCGACGCCGAACAACCCTCCGGACCCAAATCCGGTGAGCGACTGCTGGATCTGCCAGTTACCGTCGACAATCTCTTCTCCGGGGCTGAGGAACGATAGGATGCGCTGCATCCGGTAGTGGGCGCTTGCGATCGACCCCCACAAGAATGGGATGGCCGCCAAGCCGACGAGCAGGAAGTGGCCGATCTTGGCACCGGCCGTGAATAGCACGATGCCGGCAAGCAGTATGAGTAAGCACGCTGTGGAGAGATCCGGCTCGAGCAGCACCAGACAGCTCACTGGGACAACGATGACAATGAATGGTAGCAGCCCCCGTTTGAGATCCCGCACGGCGTCACCCTTCTTGGCGGCCAGCATCGCGGTCCACACAATCACCGCGAACTTGGCGAGCTCGGAGGGCTGAGGCCGGACCGATCCAAACTGCAGCCACCTGGTTGCGCCCTTCGCTGTGAGCGTCATGAAACCCATGAACGGCAGCAGCAGCACCAGCAAGAGCAGAGCTGCCACACCCAGGATCAGCCAGGCGCCGTCACGCCAAACGTGGTAGTCGATTCTGGTCGCGACGAGCATTGCCACGATACCCAATCCAGCGCCCATCAGCTGCCGTACCGCGAAGCTCGAGCCGTACAGCACGCTGGACGCGCTGTAGATCGCCACCACACCGAATGCGACCAGCACCACCACAACGATACCGAAGAGGCGGGTCTCCCATGGACCTGCGGTGCTCGGCAGCGACCGGCTCACATCTCCTCCACCAAACGACGAAAAGTGTCGCCTCGTTGCTCGTAGCTCTCGAACTGATCGAAGCTGGCGCAGGCAGGCGAGAGCAGCACCACGTCTCCCGAGCGGGCTTCCCGCCGCGCGCGCGCCACCGCATCCGCGAAGCTCTCCAAGGTGGCAACCGAGCTCGTGCCCTTGAGCGCCGCGGCTACCGCTTCGCGGGCCTCGCCGTACGCTACCGCGAGACGGCAGTGCCGCAGCAACCCCGCGAGCGGGCCGAAGCTGTCACCCTTCGGTCTCCCGCCGACGATCCATACGAACGGGCGTGTCATGGCCCTGAGCGCAACACCAGCGGACGATACGTTGGTGGCCTTGGAATCGTTGATCCACAGAACGCCATCTACTTCGCGGATCGGCTCCAGGCGATGGGGCAACGGCTGGAATGAGCGCAGCCCACGCACGACGCAGTCTCGATCAACCCCCGCAGATGAGGCCGCCAAGGCCGCTGCCAACGCGTTGGCGACGCTGTGATCTCCCAGCAGTGGCAGCTCGGCTCGCTCCAGCAAAAGCTCCTGCTCGAGCATGAGGCGCCTGGTTCCGGAGTCGTACGCCGCATCAGCCGGCCGGTCGATGCGCCAATACCGGTGCAACCCCGCTACTCCCTCGGCCAACTGCAGCACCGCGGTATCATCGCCGTTCAGCACCCAAATGGAATCCGGACCTGCGTTGCGAAACAGATTGCGCTTGTCGGCATAATAGGCGGCCCGATCGGGATAGCGATCGAGATGATCGGGAGAGAGATTCGTCACCACGCCGATTGCCGGGTTCAGATGCGGCGCATCGTGCAACTGGAACGACGACGCCTCCACTGCCAACCACGCAGGACGAACCGGTTCCGCTGCGATCGCAATCAGCGGTAGGCCGATGTTCCCCGCCGCCAGTTCCCTCTCACCCGCCTCGGCCAGGATGTGCGCCACGAGAGCCGTCGTCGTCGTCTTGCCATTGGTGCCGGTGATGACGATGAGCCGGGTTTCTCTCAGAATCATCGCGGCCAGATCCAACTCGGCCAGGATCTGCACGCCCCCGTCGCGCGCAGCCGCGATAGGTGGTGCATTCGGAGGCACTCCCGGCGACACGATAACCGCAACGGCTCGCGCGATACGCGCCAAATCGTGGCTACCTATGTGTACGGTGACACTCGGACCGGCCAACTGCGCTGCGGTGTCACGCAGCGCCGGCGAATCTGCTGCGTCGG
>Ga0209536_100003260_pt1 | contig 26117 bp, 25 predicted proteins | sample DeeMarSeWOR28_12_FD_187461 | JGI IMG/M metagenome (GOLD analysis project Ga0209536, IMG submission 187461) | Marine sediment microbial communities from White Oak River estuary, North Carolina - WOR-2-8_12 (SPAdes) (version 2) | ecosystem: Environmental > Aquatic > Marine > Intertidal zone >...
TTTAACCTATTGGTTTTTCCTAACCTTTTAGAAAGCTAGCAACGATGGCTTGTCCAAAGGAGGTCCCCCCATCACCTGCTGGGATTTTGGTGTGAATAATAAACTTGTAGTCTTCTTTTTCAACTGATTTTCTAATTGTCGCTGTTATGTACTCATTATATGCGACTCCACCAGAGAACCCAATGTATTTAACATTAAGTCTTGATGCTGCGTGAATCGCTAACTCAGCTAATCCTCTAGCCAAGTACGATTGTGCGGAGCATGCTAAATCAGCTACTGAAAACTTGTCTTTATTTTCGAAGATTTCATGTAACAGAAACGCAGTATCTAAAATGTTTCCCTCAACTTTTGGCGGCAACTTTAATAGGTCTCTGCCTTTGCTTGCAGCCGATTCCAGTTTCATTGCTGGTTCGCCTTCATAAGTGCGCTCGTAACATATTCCAAGCATAGCTGAAACTGCATCCAGTACCCTTCCACAGCTTGTAGTATTCTGTAAGTTACCTTTTTTTAGTTGAGAAATTATCAGCTCTGCCTCTTTTCTGCCATGAGGCAAATACTTGCTCTTGGAAAAAAGCCACTCTGAAACATCCATTTTTTTATCAAGTATACCTGCAGCCATTCTAAGTGGATAATACGTTGCTAGGTCAGATCCAACCATATGATGGCTTTCAAGATGACTGACTCTTTTGAAACCTTCTCTATTTGTGTACAGAACTTCTCCTCCCCATGCCGAACCATCAACACCATAACCAAAACCATCACATGTTACTGCAATAATCTCATCCAAGTTCCACTCTTTCATCAGAGCCGCGGCATGGGCATGATGATGCTGAACCTGAACAACCGGGCAATGAAGCTTGTTTGCAATGTCTTGAGCTAGTTTTGTTGTAGTAAATCTGGGATGAAGATCGCATGCGACTGCCTCTGGTTTGCAGTTGGTCAGTTTTATCAAATGAGTTATAGAACCTTTAAGAAACCGGAGATTCTCCAGGTTTTCTATGTCTCCGATATGTTGAGAAATGAATGCCCTGTTTTGGATTAATATACAAGAGGCAACGTTCAGTTCTCCACCAACTGCAAGCACACAAAGATTCGAAACATCGTTTAGCTCAATTGGCTCAGGAGCGTATCCTCTTGAGCGACGAATCAAACACGGGTTTTTGTTGTGAAAACGGACAACCGAATCGTCACAACGTTGCGCTATCTTGCGGTTATGAAACAAAAAATAATCCACAAATTTACCTAGTTTAGTAATTGCATCGTTGTTATCTGTAACAATAGGTTCGTTAGGCGGATTAGCGCTGGTCATAACAAATGCGGGTTCATCAACCTTATCAAAAAGCATAGCATGAAGTCCAGTATACGGAAGCATCACGCCTACACTTTCTAGTTCTGGCGAAACTAAATCTGAAAGAAAGTAATCTTTGCTTTTTTTAAGCAGAATAATCGGTTTCCGATACGAAGTTAGTAATTCAGATTCCCACTTGCTTACTTCAGCAAAAGACTTTATTGTATCTAGCCCTTTAGCCATTATCGCAAACGGCTTTTGTTTTCTATGCTTATCCTTTCGCAACCTAGCTATCGGTTCAACTCTAGTTGTAGATGTAGCAACATGAAATCCCCCATTTCCCTTAATCGCTAAAATGTTGCCTTCTTCCAAAAGTTTCCCAGTTTCTCTAATTGGGTCTTCGAATTCTATAGTTTTTCCTTTGTTGGATGTAAGGTATACTTTTGGTCCACAATTGGAACATGCTACTGTTTGTGCATGAAATCGCCGGTTCTCTGGGTTGTAATAATCATTAGCGCAAGCGTTACACATCGGAAACTCCTGCATTGTTGTGTTTGGTCTGTCATAAGGAAGCTTATTAATTGTAGTGTATCTTGGGCCACAGTTCGTGCATGTAATAAAAAAATACTCAAAACGCTTGTTTTTTGGGTCACGCAGTTCTCGCAGGCACTCGTTACAGATTGAAACGTCAGGAGGTATCAATGACCCAGAAAGTTCAACTTCACCAGAGCTTTGTATTATTCTAAACTCTGCAAAGCCTTCCTCTTTTTTCTTGTAATCTGTCTTAATGTGGTAAATTTGAGCCAAAAAAGGTTTTTGTGTTTTCAAATCATCTAAGAAATCGTCAATTTTTGCCTGATTTCCTTCTACAATTATTTCGACGATTGCATCTCCCCTGTTTCGGACGTAACCTAAAATCCCATTTTTTACTGCTATTCGATAGACAAATGGGCGAAAACCAACTCCTTGAACTATGCCGCTAATCAAAATTTTGGCGTGCAAACCCTAATTTGCTCCCTCAAACCAGAAAAACAACTTTCCAATATGCTACTAATAAAGAGATATATTCTACAAAAACTGACTCCTAAACTTAATTAAGACATTTGTCTTCAAGACTTTTTCTAAACATAAGTAATTTTTTGTCGAAATTCAATAGCTTAATTCGTGTTAAGAGAAAACTTTAAGTTTGATGTCAAGAAGTGAAGTATTCTCAATACTTCAGGAAAAAAATGACTTCTGAGTGTAGAGCAAGATGACCACAGAAACATGCCAAACCGCTGGAATAGAAATCGCAGACGACTTTTGTAGCCGCTGCGGTATATGTGTTGCTGTTTGCCCATTCGAAGCTATATCAAAGGACGTGGAACAGAACAAAATCATTTTGGACGTGGAAAAATGCCGGGTATGTGGCTTATGTGTAAGCGCCTGCCCATTGTCAGCAATCGACCTCGTTTACTATGATGTTGATTCGTTAACAAAAAAAGTCCAAACTGAGATGGCTGAGAAAGGAGCAAAAACTCTTATTTTAGAATGTAGAGGTAGCAACCCTGTCACCTTCAATATTGAAGATACCCTTAAAGTCGAAGATATCGAAAACTTTGTATCTCTTCGGTTGCCTTGTGTTGGTAGAGTTCCTCCAGAATTCTACCTTAACAACTTGGCTTCAGGTGTAGAGAAAATACTTGTTTTGCAATGTGAAGAGGACTTTTGCAGATTCAAGGAAGGAAGCAAAATCGGAATCAATCGATTCGAATTGCTAAAAGACACAGTAAACGTGCTAGGTTATGATCCAGCTAATCTTATTATCAAGAAGAATTCTTTGAAGGCTATTTATGATACAGAGAAATGTGTTGGGTGTGGCAAATGTGTATTCATCTGTCCATATGACTCAATAGTATGGAAAGACGTCAGCACTCCAGAAATTAAAACAGAAGACTGCATGGGTTGTGGAGCTTGTGCACTTGTCTGTCCACATCAAGCTATTGAAATTAGAGGTTACGAGTTTGAGCCCGTTTCTGAAATTATCAAAAACTGCAGCAGCAAAGCAGCCAATATCAGGGCTCAGGGCAAATCACCAATTCTGCTGTTTGTTTGCCAATGGTCAGAATTCTCTGCCCTTGACGACGTCCAGAAAGGCTGTCTAACAGACGACATGAGTATAATAGAACTTCCATGCTCCAAAGGCTTTGATCCCATTCTAGTTCTTGAAGCCTTAAGCTTAGGTTTTGACGGAGTTATGGCAGTTATTTGTCCAGAAGAATTATGCAAACTTGAAGAAGGGACCTATCTAGGCGAACGTAACTTCTCTGCTCTTAAAGTTGTTCTTAAAAAATACGACTTGGATGACCGTTTTGAATCCTACCGTGTCAGTCCAAAATATCCTGGAGAATTCAAAGAGAAACTTGAAGCATTCAAGAAGAAGATTTCTTCTATTCCAGAATCTGAGGCAAAAAACACCTAATATGGACGTGATGTGGATGTATGAGATAGTTACAAAACAAGAACTTGCAACCAACATATACCTGATTGAAATTGCTGCAGCGGATGTGGCTAAAAAGTCCAAACCTGGTCAGTTCGTTATTATCCGTTTAGATGATAAAGGTGAACGAGTTCCTTTGACAATTGCAGGTGTAGACCTATCAAGAGGAACTGTAGCTGTTGCTTTTCATGCAGTTGGTAGAACCACAAAGAAGCTAGCAAAACTAAATACAGGTGAATTAATAATGGACTTGTCTGGTCCTCTTGGAAACCCTGCTGAAGTAAGTAATTTTGGTAAAGTTTTACTTGTTGGCGGGGGAGTTTGGTGTTCTCCTTTGCATTATGTTGCCAATGCTCTTCGAAAGAACGGTAACAAGCTTTATGTTGTTTGTGCTGGTAGAACCAAAAATGACATGGTTTATGAAGATAAATTGAAGGCAATAAGCAATGAGTTCTATGTTGCTACTGACGATGGATCTAAAGGTAATGAAGGTCTAGGTTTTTTGGAAGATATTTTGAAGAATCAGAAATTTGATCATGTTATTGTTATGGGCCCTGTTTCGATGATGAAGAAAGTCGTTGAAATGACTCGTCCATATGGTTTGAAGACTATGGTTACTTTGGCGTCTTTGATGGTTGACGGCACTGGAATGTGTGGTGCATGTCGTGTTACTGTTGGCGACGAAACAAAGTTTGCTTGTATGGACGGTCCCGAATTCAATGGACTTGACGTCGATTTTGATGAGCTTGTAAAACGACAGCGTGTATATTTGCCTGAAGAGAGGATGGCATCTATGATTTATGATAAATTTGCTGGAGGCGTAAAGCGTGGATAAAGAAAAGCGAAAACATGGTATTCCGATGGCAAAACAGGATGTTTTGGATCGGATTCACAACTTTTACGAAGTAGCTTTGGGCTATAACGAGGAAGAAGCAGTTATAGAGGCAGAACGTTGTCTTCAGTGTCCCAATCCTCTTTGTGTGAAAGGATGTCCTGTTGATATATCTATTCCAGAGTTCATCAAAGAAATTAAAGAAAAGAACTTTGTTGCTGCTAGCCAGAAAATAAAAGAGAAGAACAGTTTACCTGCGGTCTGTGGGCGTGTTTGTCCTCAAGAGAATCAGTGCCAGAAGTTCTGTGTCTTAGGCAAGATGGGTGATCCAATATCTATTGGGCGTTTGGAGCGTTTTGCTTCTGACTATGAAAGAAAAGAAGGAGTTTCCATTCCTGAAAAAGAAACTGCACCTGTAACTGGTAAAGTAGCAATTATTGGTTCCGGTCCTGCTGGACTTACCACCGCCGCAGACTTAGTTAAACTGGGTCATGAAGTTGTAATGTTTGAATCGTTACATAGTGCTGGTGGCGTTTTGATGTATGGTATTCCCGAGTTCCGTTTACCAAAAGAGATTGTACAAACTGAAGTTGATTACATTAAAAAACTAGGCGTTGATGTTAAAACCAACTATACTATCGGAAGAATTTACACTATTGATGAGTTGTTCGCCGACGGATTTGACGCAGTTTTTGTTGGCAGCGGTGCTGGTCTCCCTAACTTCATGGGTATCGACGGGGAAAATTTAGGTGGAGTTTACTCAGCTAACGAGTTTTTAATTCGCGTTAACCTAATGAAAGGTTACTTATTCCCTGAGTATGACACACCTATTAGGATAGGAAAGAACGTTGCAGTTATTGGCGGTGGAAACGTTGCTATGGATTCTGCTAGGTGCAGCTTGAGGCTTGGAGCAGAAAAAGTATATATCGTTTATAGAAGGTCTAGAGAGGAACTTCCTGCTCGTGAGGAAGAGGCAGAAAATGCAGAAGAAGAAGGGATTATCTTCAAATTGTTGACTAATCCAACCAAGTTCATTGGTGACGAAACTGGCTGGGTCAAAGGCATGGAATGCATCAAAATGGAGCTTGGCGAACCTGATGCTTCTGGTAGAAGAAGACCTATTCCTATTAAAGATTCAGAGTTCATAATGGATGTTGATACAGCAATTATTGCGATTGGACAAACTCCGAATCCTTTAATCCAGAGGACTACTGAAGGTTTAGAGACTACACGATGGGGAACTATTGTAACACAAGAAGAAAGTGGCGCAACCACCAAAGAAGGCGTCTATGCTGCCGGTGATGTTGTTAGCGGTGCAGCGACTGTAATCAGTGCCATGGGTCAAGGAAAAACTGCAGCGAAAGGAATACATGAGTATATTGAGAAAAAGAAAGGTCCAAAATAGATCTTGGATTAAGGTAATTCCTAACTCCATCATTTTCTTTGTTCTTTTTTAGCATTGTTTATTAAAGGCTATTTTCTTTTGATTTACTCTCCTCTAAACTTGTAGTATTTGCCCTCCCATGCGAGGTCAAGTTTGATGTCTGAAAAGAAAACTACTGTTAACTCCAAGTCAATGACTTTGATTAAAATGGGCAATATTGACCCCACTTTCAAGTATGAATTAACTAATGTGTCAGGTAACGAGCGTCTCAAGTTGTGTTTTCAATGTGGCACTTGCACAGCTGACTGTCCTATAGCCAGATTTAGTGAAATTTACCATCCGCGCAAATTGATTCGCATGACTCAGTTAGGAATGAAAGATAAGATCCTTGAGAGTGAAGCCTTATGGCTTTGTGCTGCATGTTTTACGTGTGTTGATCATTGTCCTCAAGGCGTTGACATTGCCTCTGTTTTTAGGGCTCTCCGGAATATTGCTGTTCGTGAAGGTATTGTTCCAGCCGTTTTTAGAGAATTAACCGATAACATCCTAAAAACTGGATACGCCTATAGGATTCCTGAGCTTCGTCACAAAAAGCGTGCTGAGGTCAATTTACCTGTTTTACCCAAAGCGAACACAGATGATATTACTAAACTTTTTGAAATAATATCAGTGTCTAAAGTGATGAAGAAGGAGAAATGATGTTTTGAAATATCTGCTCTTTTTAGGGTGTGTTATTCCTTATAGAATTCCTAGTTATGAAATATCCGCACGAAAAGTACTAGAAAAGTTGGGGGTTGAGTTGGTTGAAATGCCCGAGTTCAACTGTTGTGGTTTGCCTATTGATTCAGTGGATCATGATGCTATGCTGCTTTTGGCTGCACGAAATCTATGTTTAGCTGAAAAGGAAAATTTAGATATACTTACTTTGTGTCCTGGCTGCGCAGGAACCCTAAGAAAAGTTAACAAGAGACTTGCCGAAGACAAGAAGCTCAAAGAACATATCAACAGCATTCTTAAGACGATTGGCTTGAAGGTTCAAGGTGGCAAGATACGAGTCACGCATCTTATTCAAATGCTATTAGAAGACGTTGGTTTGAATAAAATCAAAGGAACTGTCGAAAAACCCCTAAATGATCTAAAAGTGGCAGAACATAATGGGTGTCACATTTTGCGCCCAACCAAGTATATAGGTTTTGACGATCCAGAAAACCCTGTGATTCTCAAAAACCTTATTGAAACCACAGGTGCACAATGTCTGGATTACCTATATGAAACTGATTGTTGTGGTGCTCCAATTGTTGGTGTAAACGATGAAATTCCTTTGCGCCTAGCAGGAGACAAACTCCGAAATATTAAAGCAGTAAACGCCGAAGCTTTGATTACGGTCTGTCCGTTCTGTCACATGATGTTTGATATTAACCAACCTAGAATAGAACGCTTGCTGAATGAAAAATTTGGACTACCCGTACTCCACTACCCACAACTACTAGGATTAGCAATGGGACTAGATGCAAAAGAACTAGCACTAAACGAACTAAGAGTAGACGCAACCAAAATCAAACAAAAAACAAGTCCCCTAAGTGAAGTATAATTTATTTATTTTAACGCTATCCTTTTCGTTGAACGTAGTTAAGCGTGAAAAAGATCTTTTTTATGAAATATTGTTACTAGAACTCTTAAGAAGTTCATACCCTCTGAAGTACTATAAAGGATTGAGCAGGCAATGACTGACTCTGATAAAAAATTGGTAACTATTGAAAATACTCTGGAAGAATGGCTTCTTGGTGCAAAAAAGGTGGTTGTTGCTGGCATTGGAAATCCGTTTCGCAGAGACGATTCTGTTGGTATTATAATAGCAAGAAAATTGAAAAACAAAGTTTCAGAGCACATTTACTTGATACAAGCCGAGACAATCCCGGAAAGTTATATGCAGCAAATAACAGCTTTCAAGCCTTCTCACATACTATTGATAGATGCAGGAATAATAAACAAAAAAGTAGGAACTGCAACACTGGCTGACCCAACGCAACTAGTACGAAAAACTTCAATTTCTACTCATACTTTACCTCTTCGAATCTTCTGTGATTACCTAACACAAACCACTAACGCCAAAATTGCCCTTTTGATAATTCAGCCAAAAGACACAAGCTTTGGAGAAGGATTAACTCCTGAACTTAAACAAACAGCAAAACATCTTGCAAGCCTACTAAAAAAAATTCTACCCTAAAATAGAAAAGAAACAAAAAATGGTTGAGCTGGAGTTAAAAACTGCTCCAACTTTTATTATTCTTTCTTTAATGCGTCCTGGAATAGCTTCTTTACTGCTGTTATTCTAGCTTTCTGTGAAACTACGTCCTTTGTTGTGAAGTCCAATGCTTCTTCAGGGCACCATTCTACACATTGGGGTTGTCCGTCACAGAGGTCACAAACAAACACTTTTTTGGTTTCTGGGTGTAGTTGAATTGCACCATAATCGCAGGCTTCGATACACCATCCACAGCCGTTGCATTTGTCTTCATCAATTAGGATAAGACCTGTTTCTTCCGACTGACTAAGCGCGTCACGTGGGCAAGCATTAACACAAGGAGAATCCTCACATAGTCTGCAGGAAACTGCCAAATTTACGAACGAATTCAAGCGAATAGCTCGAATACGAGATTTTGTTGGATTATATGTGTTTTCATGTTTCATTGAACAAGCGTACTCGCATACACAACAGCCAATACACTTTGAGGGGTCACCAGAAACAAACTTTTTCTCATGAATCGATGGCATTATTTATTCATCCTCCTAAAGGTACTTCTCCACTATTGGAACTAGGTCTTCAAGACCAACTTCCTTAAGTTTCTCAGGAGTGGGAACACCACTCTTTGTCCAACCACGTACTTTGTAGTAGTCATCCAAGCCAACATCAAACTCTTTTTGTTTCACATATACTCCCTTAGCAACACAGTCTTCGGGAACTGGAAAATTAAAGATCTTCCACGGTAACGTATCAAATTCCCTTGTGCCTTTCCCTTCGCGAACATTAATGACTCTAGCGAGGTTTTGAATCCTCTCACCAGCTAACATTAAATCTTCAGCACTCATGGGTATTCCAGTCGATAACTCGTAATATTTTGCCATATCCTTAAGACCATCATACATTACTCCTCTAGAGAACTTACACAAAATCAACGAGTCCACAACATTATACAAGTCTTCGCCGTCCTTGACGAGTTTGCCTCGTCCAGCTTCAATCTTGAACCTATCAACAGAACCCTTAATGTCAGGTGAGTATGCACCAGACCGAAGGTGGCAAGCACCACGGAACGAGACAGAAAAGCCTAAAGCAGCTGTCTGTAACGTCCTGAGATCGTAACCTGGAAGTTCCATTCCTTTGATGTGATTAGCGTACTTGTATGCATCTCTGCCAATTATTTGGCCTGCTCTCATAGTTCCTTCAGCAAAAGTATCTCCGAACCAACCAGTCCGGGTGCCAATTCTCTTGATCGCCTCAACAAGTGCCTCATGATTACCAAAATTAAGTTTCATGCCGTCAGTGTCCTTATCAGTTATGATGCCTTGCTCATAAAGATCCATTGCCATTGCAACTATTACACCAATTGATATTCCATCCATTCCATAATAGTCAGCTAAACGGATAGCCTCAATTACTGCATCTAAACGATCAACACCACAGAGTGGACCACAAGACCACAAGCACTCAAATTCAACACGGGACGTGCTACCCTTGTATTCTCCTTCAGGAACTACAGCAATATGGTCACAGCGCATACCACAAGTTGCACATCCAATAATCTTCTTAACATAACGCTCATTTAGGTATTCGCCACTGACTCTCTCTGCACCTTCAAAGGTTGCATTAGTGAAGTTTCGGGTTGCCAAAGCAGCTAAGGAATTCAAAACCAGTACATTCTCTGGTGTACCCAAAGTTCTATACTTGCGTGTAGCAGGTCCCTTCATTCTTTCATGAACTGTGCGAACAAAATCTGTGAACGCTTCTGGGTCTGCGACATTAACATCTTTGGTTCCGCGAACAGCAACTGCCTTTAGGTTCTTAGAACCCATAATAGCGCCCATTCCACCTCTTCCGATAGCCCGATACTCGTCATTTATAATACATGCAATTCGGACAAGTTTCTCTCCTGCTTCGCCAATCGCTGAAACACGAATATAGAAGTCACCAAGTTCTTCTCGAATTGTCTCATCAGTTTCTGCAGGTGACATACCCTTTAGATGCTCGGCATCAAGAAGCTGAACTGAATCGTCATCAATCCACGCATAGACCATCTTTTCAGCCTTACCTGTGAAAATGATAACGTCGTATCCTGCCCGTTTAACTTCTGACCCAAAGAAACCATGCGCTTTAGCTTCACCGATTGTTCCAGTTAACGGTGATTTGGAAACCACAGCATAACTGTTTCCAGCTGATGGTGCCATGGTGCCAGTTAATGGGCCAGTCATAAAAATCAGAGGATTTTCAGGGCTTAATGGCTCAACACCTGCCTTGGAATGATCTAACCAAAGTTTCATTCCAAGTCCGATGCCTCCAATGTAGTCTTTAGCTAATTTCATATTCAAGGGTTTGACTTCTGTTTTTCCAGTTGTCAAGTCTACATAAAGAATTCGTTTAGCGAAACTCAATCTTAATCCTCCATAGCTCACTTTGGAGAAAGATAGGTGAATCAGATAGATAAATATAATCTTATCTTTTGGATATAACATAAGTATTATTGTAATAGTTTTTTGTGCAAACTTCGTTTTTTTATGCGATATTATTTGTAATACATAACGGAAAAAATATAAACTAATTTTTATTATTCAAACGCAATGACGATAGATAACCTCACATAACCAATAAATAAGAATTCACTCAAAATACTACTACGACTTAATATTGATGATTTTTTGGTATTAATAGGTGAACATAATTGAGGGTCAAAGTCCAATATCTCGGTTATATCAAAAACATGCTAAATAAACGAGAAGATAACTTCGAATTAGATGATGATACAAAACTTTCTGGCTTACTAAACAAACTAGCAGGGATCTACGGTGCGGCCTTCCAAAAAGAAGTTTATGAGTCGGGAATAAAAGATATCAAAACAGGCTTTTCCGTTACAATCAACGGAATCTTTATTGGTCAACTTGGTGGACTGGATGCAAAATTGGATGATGGTGACAATATAATGTTGATGTCCCTTATGAGTGGTGGCTAAAAAAACCTAAATTTCTAATACATTTTTCATTTGTGTCAAGTTCTTGTATCCAGACTTTGTTACTTCTATGATATCCTCGATTCTTACCCCACCGACGTTGGGGTCATATACTCCAGGTTCAACTGTCACTACAGCATGCTCTCCAAGAGCAGATCCTGAAAGTTCACTTAGTCTGGGGGCTTCATGAATCTCCAAACCCACGCCATGTCCTAGACCATGAGTCATCCCATTAGACACCTTATTCCCTCTTCTTGTAGTTTGGTAGCCTGCCTTCTCTATCACATTGCAACAAACATTATACACATTATTTCCTACTGCTTCAGAATCAATAACGTCAAGAGAAGCATTTTTTGCTTCAAGAACGGTTTCATACATTTTCTTGACTTTTCTTGAAGCTTTACCTTTCACTACGGTTCGGGTCATGTCTGTCCAGTAGCGTTTTTGGATGCTTCGCGGATATATGTCAAGAATTATTGGTTGATCTGCTTTTAGTTTATCTTCCGGTTTGCCGACGTAGTGGGGGTCAGAAGATTTAGGTCCACATGATACTATGATATCTTCTTCTGGCAAGCACCCATTTTCTATAAGTTTACGTCCAAAAAACGATTTTATCTTGCCAACTGTTAGGGGTTTTCCGTCAATTAGCAGGATTTTATTTTTGCCAACATCTGAGTCAGCAATCAATTGTATCGCTTCCGAAGTAGTTTTCTCATTAACTCGTTGTATCTCCTTGATTGTCTCTACTTCTTGTTTGTCTTTTGTTTCTCTCGCTTTCTCAACAACATCAAAAATAGGAACAATAGTCAAGTCAGCATTTCTTAACACATCAGCGACACTTAAAGGAAAGTTAGGTGGCACACATATCCTAGTTCCAGTACCCAGTTCTTTTTTTACTACTTCAGAAATGAAACGTGTTGTCCCCAGTTGGGGTTCTTTTGTAGACTGAACCGCTTTAAAATAGTCATAGTCCAGGTAAGACCTTACATCTTTGATAATGGACTGTTTTTGCGCTCTCGGATATTCCATCTGGCTAATCACGATAATTGGGTCAGATTCAATTTTTTTAAGAAAAATAAAGGGGTCTGGAGCCAAGAATTTGGTGAGATAATACATGTTAGGGTCTTTTTGGCTCTCCGAATATAGTAATAAAGCTTCAGCACCTTTCTCGAGTAAGATAGGTTCAAGGTTATTTCTCATGTGTTGCACGCTATAAATATAATTTACAGATGGTGAGTAAATCTTTTCCCATAAATTTTATTGGAGACCTTCGAACATCTTTTTTTGTTTGTTCTCAGTTTTCTTATGTTCAAAATCTTCGGCAAAAATCTGGCTAGGGCAATTTGTTAAAAATTAAAATTTGAGTGGGCCCGGCCGGACTTGAACCGGCGACCACCAGGTTATGAGCCTGGCGCTCTAACCAAACTGAGCTACGGGCCCTTGTAGATTGTTGCAATACCCGTTTATCAAGTCAAGGTTTAAAGATTTTCTGTTTTAATCTAAGATTTAAACTCAAACTTGAATACGAATCGGTACACTCAAGAATATACGATTTCAAAAAAGAAAATATGCATTATGGTTACCAACAAAAAACCATTTTAAAAAAGTCTTGCGAAAAGAGAAGGGCTTTTATTAGGCGGAAAAACCTCTGTATTATAGGCGTTATTAATGAACTACAGAGAATTGCTTGAACGTGCTCAATCTCAGCTTCCTTCGGATGTAGGTGAACATAAGCGGTTTGAGGTTCCACAACCTCGAAGCTTTATTAATGGTATGCGTACAATTCTTTCAAATTTCAAAGATATATGTGACTCCCTAAACCGAGATCCACGTCACGTTCTAAAGTTCTTTTCAGGAGAAATGGCTACAGCAGCAACTATGCAACGAAATCGAGCAATCTTCCAGGGGAAATTCAACACCGACACATTTGAAAGACTTATCCAACGATACATCAAGGAGTTTGTAGTTTGCCCCGTTTGTACACGTCCTGACACAAAAATCGTTAAAGATAGACGTTTTCTGTTTTTGGTTTGTGAAGCATGTGGTGCAAGGTCGTCCATCTCAACATTGTAGAGTGCTGAAAATTGGATGTCTACGCCAAGTTAAGCAAATGCGGAGAACATGTGCTTCTTGCAGCTTGTGACGAAGGATTATTAGGTGAGGTTCTAAGGGACGGGAAGATAGTTTTCAAGATTGGTGAAGAATTTTATAAGGGTCCAAAGATGCCAGTGAACGAAGCTGTCGAATTAATGAGAGACTCTACCATTGTGAATATGGTTGGACCAAATATTGTCAAAAAAGCCATTGAACACGGATTGGTTCATCCCGAGGCTGTTTTAAATATTTGTGGAATCCCCCACGCTCAAATCATAAAAATTTAGAATTTTATGTCCAGTACATGTCTTTGTCGTTTGCGTCTATTTTGAAGACCACAAACAAAAACTCTTCGTTTGTGTCATTAACTAAACCATGAACTTCTTTTGGTTCACAAAGTAGTGTGTCTCCAGGTTTTGTTCTGACTCTTGTTTCTCCACAGAAAACAATAGCGTTTCCTTTCAAAATATGGTAGATTTCTGTCATATTGTTATGATAGTGTGGTTTTATTTCTGTGTGCGGCTCGTTTTTAATTATCTGAACAATATTTCCTTCTGATTTCAGATCTTCTTCTGTTAACAGAATTTTTTTAGAGTAGCCTTGCCTCTTTAACCAATTTTTTTCGTTTAGTGCAACAAACTTAATTATCAGTCACTTCCTTTCATTTATTTCAGCTACTAGTCCGCAAATCTACCTAATAGAACTTAAAAACGTTTTTCAGCGTTGTTTTGTTTAAGAGAAACCTAAATATGAAAAGCTTCTTCACTGCATTGTAGGACGGTCTGTTGTGTCTTTTAGAGAAAAAGTGGATAAGCGACTTAGTCGCAAACAGAAAGCATTTGAAATAGAATCATTGATGAAAAATAAGAGGAGCGAAGATTACCAAGTTATCGAAGAAGTTTTTGATCGCTCTACTCTTATGACAATATACGACTTTATGAATAAAGGAGTAATAGATGAAATCCATGGAGTGGTAAACGCTGGAAAAGAGGCGCGAGTATATTACGGGAAAGACACTAAAGGAAACGAGTTAGCAATCAAAATCTATCTTACAAGTTCAGCAGAATTCAAGAAGGGAATGATTCAATATATAGAAGGTGACCAACGGTTTGCTCATGTTCGAAGAGACACTCGTTCTCTTATTTATACTTGGGCTCAGAAAGAATATAAAAATTTGCAGCGGGCACAAGAGGCAAAAGTCAATGTTCCGGAACCTTTGGCTATACAAAAGAATGTTTTAATCATGAAATTTATAGGCAGGAATGGAGAACGTGCGCCACTTCTAAAAGAAGCCGTTCTTGAGGAACCGTTAGTGGTTTTCAACCAGTTGCTAACCTATTTAAGTAGGCTCTATCGTAAAGGAGGATTGGTGCACGCGGATCTGAGTGAATATAATGTTATGATCTGGAAGGCTAAACCTGTGATTTTTGACGTTGCACAATCTGTGTTGACAACTCATCCAATGGCTGAAAAGTTCCTACAAAGAGACGTGGAAAACATACATAGATACTTCAAAAGGTTAGATTCTGGCGTGCAGTCTGTGAAAGAAATTCATAGGAAGGTTACAGGTGGAAGGAAGTAAAACATACGTAAAGATTCCGGGCGACCGTATTGGTGCTCTTGTTGGACCAGATGGTACTGTAAAAAACGTAATCGAACGTAAACTTTCTGTTGATTTGGAAGTGGACAGTGAAAGTGGAACTGTTCAGGTTACTATGCCAGCTGATGCTAAAGATCCTACAGTGTTATTCAGGGCTAAAGAGTTAGTTACTGCCATTGGTAGAGGGTTTGCGCCGGATCATGCTTTCAGGTTGCTTGATGATGAAGAGATTGTGTTTGAGGTTATTGAACTTCGAGATATTGTTGGAAGATCTGCCTCTGACCTAAAACGCCTTAAAGGCAGAGTGATTGGAAAGGAAGGTAAAACTCGGAAAATCATTGAGGAATTAAGTGAAGCTAACATATCGGTTTACGGCCACACCATTTCTATAATTGGATATCCTGAGCAGGCTTCGATTGCACGGGAAGCTGTGAGTATGCTGATTAGGGGTAGTCTTCATGGAACTGTTTACCGTTTCTTGCACAAAAAACGTAGAGACCTCAAAAAACAGAGGCTTCAACTTTGGGAGCCAACGCATAAGCCATGATCTAAAAAAATGTTAAAAAATCGAAAAATTGGTAACCTTTATTTTTTACAAAAACATTGAAATACTTATCATATAGAATTAAGAATGACCCTGCCATGTTGCTATATATCATACAATGCCACTCTATTGCGGTTCGCATTCCGAAAAACCGCAGAGGCAATGCAATAACATTGAAAACTTGGCTCTCTAATCGTGGAATTTCAAAGAGCGGTGGGAAACAGCTTTGGTAACCTTCCAAGAAATTAGTCCTGCCGACTTCTTTTATCGAAACAGAGACATAGCAGGTTTTACCAATCCATCACGTGCAATTTTTGTTTCTGTCCGAGAAATTGTAGAAAACTCTCTTGATTCTGCTGATCAGATTAATGTTCCTCCAGAAGTGTATGTCAGATTAACTGAGGAGGACGGTCATGTATCTGCTACGGATTCTGGAAATGGTGTATACCGTTTAATGGTTATGGATAACGGTTCTGGAATAGCAGCTCGTCATATTCCTGCTGCTTTTGGTCAGGTTCTTTTTGGCTCTAACTATAAACTCAAACAGGCAAGGGGAACTTTTGGGTTAGGCGGAAAAATGTCTATCCTGTATGGTCAGATCACAACTCATAAACCAGTCATCATAAGGTCAAGTACTGGCGGTTCTAAAGTTTACGAATTTAAGTTGATGATAGATATTCAGAGGAACCGTCCCATAATTTTGGATCGTAAGACCAAGAGAAACAAAGAGAACTGGCGTGGAACAATTGTTGAGTATTCGTTGGAAGGTGACTACTACAGGGCAATGTCTAAGATTCTGGAGTATCTGAAGCAGACTGCTCTTGTTACGCCTTATGCTGCTATAAGATTCGTGGATCCCAAAGGCAGATTATACATGTTCAACCGAGCAACAACAAAAATGCCGCATCCACCCACAGAAACGCTTGCACATCCCTACGGTGTTGATGTTGAAACTCTTCAGCGTCTTATTCGGGTTACTTCTAGCAAGAATCTATTGGATTTTATGCGAAAACATTTTCACCGCGTAGGTCAAGGTACTTCCCTAAATTTTCTAAATTTTGCGGGATTCATACGAACATCTGACCCAAAGAAGCTAAAACCCGAAGATATTAAACACCTTGTTGAGACAAATAACAAGAACAAAAAATTTAAAAAGTTTTTTAGCAGAATAAGCGAAGAAAAACTTAATGTTGCTTTAAAGAAAACCAAACACCCAAACATGCTCGAGTTTCTGAAAAGTGCTTTTCCTGAGATTGATGCAACTATTGTTCTTCGTTTACTTGCCGCTTCTGGTTTTGTTAGAACTAAAAATCCAAAGAAGCTAAAGCCTCCAGAGATAGTTCGGCTTGTTCGGATGATGAAACGGTTCCCTGATTTTCTTCCGCCTGATGCGAGCTGTTTGTCTCCTTTAGGAGAAGATTTGTTGAAGACTGGGATTCTTAAGGAGCTTAAACCCGAATTTACTGCGGTTTGTCAAAGAAAGCCCTCGACATATGCTGGGCATCCCTTTATTGTTGAAACTGCTATTGCATATGGTGGAGACATTCCAAAGAAGGATGATATTGCTGTTTACCGTTTTGCTAACAAAATTCCACTTTTGTATGATGAAGCTAGCGATGTTTCAGTAAGAGTAATTCGATCTATAAACTGGAGACGATACAAGGTTGCCTCAGGTATGCCAATAGCTATTATGGTTCATCTTTGTAGTACAAAGGTTCCTTACAAGACGGTTGGTAAGGAGTTTATTGCAGATCGTCCTGAAGTGAAAGCAGAGGTTTTGAATGGGATTCGAGAGGTTGCTCGTCGACTGCAGATGTTTTTAGCTAAGCGGGAATATGTTGCAAAAGAGAAGAAGCGTTTGTCTGTTTTTGCAAAGTATTTGCCAAAAATTGCGAAGTTTTCTACTAATTTAGCTGGTAAAACCCAAGAGCCGAATATTGAATTGTTGGTTAAGAGTGTGAGGAAATTTGAAGAAGCAGCCTGAGAAGTCAGCAAAAGCGAAGAAAGAAGAGGTTCTTAAAGACTTGAGGATGTTTGGGGGCACCCTTTATGATCAAATGGAAAAAGGTCGTTTTCCTTGGGTGGAAATGCCCAGCCGTTCTACTGAGAACATTTTCTATAGTCCCGATTTTCGGCAGTATATTTTAGGAGAAAAATTTGTTAAACGTAGTGCGCGTAATATACGACATATAAAACCGTTTACGCAGATGGTTTGGGCAGGTTTTTTTGCTAGTGAACTTGTTAAAAATCGCAAAACTTCGACTCTCAGGGATGTTTACTATTCTGCGCAAGCTTACGAGATGAGCTTTAAGGATCAGCCTGAATCAAATAACATACTTACAGATTTGGAGACCGCGACCGGTTTTGCCCGAGAAGATTTTAATGTGTTTCCTGAGGAACGTTCTGCATTGTTTGGTGATTTAACTATAGAGTATACTGTTCCTGGGTATGAGGGAAAACAATTGAACATGACTTCTCACCCTGATGGTGTAATGCTTGGTCCCTCGGTTGTTTCTTCAGAGTTCGCTAAAAGTGGCATAAACAAAGTTATCGCAATCGAGAAAGGTGGTCTGTTTACAAGATTCATTGAGGAACGGGTTCATGAAAAGTTTAATGCCCTTCTTGTTTTGACTGCTGGTCAGGCACCTAGAGCAACTAGACACTTTCTTAATCGCTTGAATCGGGAGTTAGACCTTCCTGTATACATCTTTACTGATGGTGATCCGTGGGGGATGCATATTGCTATGGTTATCATCTCTGGTTCAGCTAATGCAGCTCACCTTAGAGGTTTGACTACTCCTGATGCAAAATGGAGTGGAGTTTACGCAACTGATATTGTTGACTACAAGCTTCCCACTGATCCATTGACTGATGTGGACATTAAACGTCTTCATGAGCTGGAGAAGGACCCCCGATATACTGGTGATTTGTGGAAACGAGAGATAAAGACGTTCCTCAAAATTAAGAAGAAGGCAGAGCAAGAGGCTTTCAGTAGGTACGGGTTAACATATATTGTTGATGAATATCTTCCAGCGAAACTAGAAGAAATGGAAAAAAATTAATTGACTTTTAAATGTGATTAATCTCAGTAATTTTTTTTGCTATATTACACGTTGAATTTCCTGGAAAATTACTAGGATTAATTTGCTTTGAACAAAATTTCATTCAACTGAACAAATAATTATCTACAAAACTGTTAATGATATTATCTTATTTTTCAGCTCTTGGCTAAAGTTATGATTTAAACACAAAACTCCAATCAAAGATTATAGCAAAATAATATCCTATTTTAGCAAAGTTTATAACCAACAGCACCGTTTTTTGGTAAAAGTGGTACCCCGATCTAAAACTAGCTTTATCTCCCCCTGATGGCTCAGTTTTATTTTGGTTGGGGTACTACTTTCTAATTTAAAAGTAGTTTTTTCATAGAAGAATAAAGATTGGAGTTACATAAACAGTTAGCATGGACTGCTAGGAAAGAAAAAAATAGTTCCACTCCTTCAAGGAGTATGTTTTGACTAACATGATAACTGAGGATTTATTTTTTAAAGCAAAGATTGTTTACTTGATTCTTTCTAAGGAAACGTCTGAGGCATTAAAACTTCTTAGTCAGCATTACGATGTTGCAGAACCAAAACTTAAGGTAGGTATGCCTAAACGTTATTCAAAGAATCCTGCTTGTTATGTTCATAAGAGTACAACAATTCATATTGCACGTAGAGAGATTCTCTATAATCCTCGCATTATTCTTCATGAGTTTTATCATCACCTGAGAAATGTAAAGGATGCCCAAGGAGGAATAGAAAAATACGCTGACAGGTTCGCAAAAATGTTTTTGGATGCATATGTAGAAGCACCAAAAAAGGAACCATAAAAAATGAAGGTAGTCTCGTTTGAATAAGGAACTTTTTAATTAAAAACACTACTATTGATAGTATTTTGAGTTATGCGAAGTTGTTTCATCCTAACGAGTCAATTCTTCTTCTGAAAGGTAAAGTAGATAAAAAGAAAATAGTTGTTAGGGATGTTTATATTCCGCTATTGGCAACCCATGGAAGCAGTTTTCCTTTAAATGTCTTCAATTGATTTCTCTGTTGTTGACATTGCACTATGTGAAAATGAACTTGTTTTGCTTATATCTTGAAACTATAGGAAACTCAATTAATTAATGTTACTTTATTGGCAGTTTTTGTAATAATCTTCTAAAGTCATTAAAAGATAGCTTACCGTTTTCTTTATTTTTCTCCAGATAATACTTGAAATCGTTAGTTCTAGTATGGGTTACATAATTGAGTTCATCAATAAGCTTTGGAAGAGTTTCATTACCACATTCTTGTCGAATGTATTTGATTGTTTCTTCTCGTTCTAATTTCTCTTCTTTCATACAAGTATCTATTGCTTCTAGTAATTCTTTTTGCATTTTTGTTAGAAAATCTAAAGCATACATCGAGCCCTTTTTTTTGTTTTCATTCCCAAGAATGCCTAAACGTATTTTTGGGTCCCACATTACTATCAGGTGAGGAAGAATTGTATGTAATATTTTTGAACAGTCAGTCGACTCGTAACGTCTTCGGTACTTGGCTATTTGGTCAAAAATTGCTCTGATTTTTTGTAAATATTCCGAATTAAACTTTGCATTTTCCAGTTTTTCGTTATATAGTTCCTTGATCGTGGGAAGAATTTGTTGTAATATTTCAGCAAATCTTGTTGGGTTTTTGCTTCTAAAATTGGGGTCCCATTTGGGAATAAATTGCATTAGTTTTTCTATTTCATCTGCGGATACGGAATCTGGCCATTTTTCCCAATTTTTCTGTTCTTTCATATAAATATCGTAATACTTAGCTCTGCGTTCTATTTTCCAGAATGCTTTATGCCCTATGAAAAGGTCTCTATAGTACATTTAGCCGCCCTCATTAATTCTGATTGTAATTGATGAATATTAGATACATATCTAATTTATATTTAGGAAATTCCGTTTTTATTATCAAAATTCTTTGCTTAACTCAGATAAATTAAAATAAGTCTTGAGACTGTAAACTTAAATCTTGAGGGTGTGAAATGAGCACTGATATGCCCATTGGATTGTTAGTTGCCGAAAAAATTGTAGGACTTGTACTCCTGATTTTAGGAGGATTTTTTGCATACGCTTCTCTTACTCCCCCTGCAGGTGACATCAACTATATCGGAGGCATCTTTGTGTTTTTGGGTTTAGCAGTGGCGGTGGTAGGAATCTTTCTCATAATATCCAGAGGCAAATAACTCTCCAAGATCTTTCATTCGAAAAGAAGTCAACTAACTAATGATTTAGCGGTTCGTGGTTAGGAACTTTCAAAAAAAGATCAAGCAAAAATAAAGTTAATCCAAAAAGTTAAGTTCTTCCGAAAACATCAATGGACCTGAATGTAAACTGGTGAACTATTTTGCTTGCGTATGTTCTTATTACCGTAAAATCAGGTTCTGAAAGAGAATTTCTTAAGGGAATCTCCAAATTTAATGAGGTAATTGAAGCAAATCTTGTAATTGGCGAAAATGATATCGTTATTAAAATAGATGTTCAAGATGTTGCTTATATGGATAAATTCTTGACAGAAAAACTTCGAGTACTTCCTGAAGTCTTTCTCACGACTACTATGATAATAACTGAGCAAGTTAAACCAAAAGAAGCATAACCCCTTCTTTTGGCATTTGTTACTTTTTTATTTTAGGATATGTTGGTTAATAGGTACATATAGACTACTTCTATTATTGCAGCGACCAAGAAAATTAGGTAAATCCAAGTAAGAGATTTTGTGGTCATTTTCTGTTTTAACGTCTTTTCTATTGTCTTAAAAATTCCATATCCCTCAATAACTGTGTTGGGGGTGCTTAGCAAAAATACAAAAAACATTGTTTCAATCATAACTTCACCGTAAACTAGCATGCTCGCTCTAAGAATACTTATAAAAATAATAATTACTGTAAAAACAAGGGCAAAAATGCGTGGATTTTGAAGAATTACATATTCTTCTTTTCTGTTTTGCATAAAATTGACTACAAGTCCAACATAGAATGTCATTCCAAGCAGAATAAGAGAAACGACCAAAACATTATGCACAAAAATAAACAAAACAGCCAATAGGGGATTTAAGAAAATGTTACCTACACTATTAAAAAAAGTACTATTCTCTGTATAAGCAAAAACCAGCAGTAAAATAAAAACTAAACCAAGAACAGCTGTCTTTTTCTTCTGGTTCACTTGTGACTCCTCGATTCTCTTCATTAGCCTTAGTTTTGAAGAGAAATATCATACGATTAATATTGGCTTCAAGATAAAGAATTTGTTAACATTATCTTGACTTACATAATGAAACACCCCGTAAAAGAACATTAAATTCAAAAAATATACATTAACGCCATTTTGTTTTTCTTGGAGAAGGGTAACTCTTTAAAGGAGGGTAATTCCAGAAATAAACTTCCAGTTAATGAGGACGTTGAATTTATGAAATCAATAAATCCTGTCATACTCGGTGTTGGCAGGACAAAATTTGGAGAGCACTATGAACGAGATCCCGAATCTCTAATTGAAGAAGCAGGACTTCAAGCATTAGATTCTGCGGGAATAACCCGAAAAGACTTAAACGCTTGTTATCTTTCAGACTACTTCCTTCAGGTAACTAACAAAATTGGATTAGAAGAAGGCTTCTTTTCTGAACTTTTAGAGCTTCATGTTCCTATGGAGAAAACCCGTTCATTCAGTTCTGCCCTTCTTAATGCCTGCCATGCAGTCCAATCAGGTAAATACGAATTCGTTTTGGTAGGTGGAATGGAGAAAATGACTGACCGTTGGGATAAAATCAGAGACGATCTTATGCTTCTTGAAGATCCATGGAGCTACTATGCGGGATGTACACCAGAAGCAAATCACGAACTTTTACTAAAAGGTTATATCAAAAAATATAAGATCAATGGAGAACAACTCGAACAGCTCTACACCGCTCTTGCTCAGATTTCCGTAAAAAACCACAAGAACGCTATAGAAAATCCTCTTGCTCAATATAAGAGCGCTATAACTGTTGATGCTGTGTTGAAAGCTCGAAGTTCAGTGTGCAAATCTTTAGGTCTGTTTGATTTTGCGCCCATTTCTGATGGTGCTTCAGCTTTGGTTCTTGCAAGCCCGAGCGTGGTTAAGAACTGTTCATGTACTCCAGTTTCTGTTTTAGGTTCTTCTTCTGCCACTGATTATATTACGTTTCCTGCAAGAAAGGAAAGAACAGGATTTATGGCAAGTAGTTTAGCTATGAAAACTGCTCTTAAACAGGCAGAAGTTGATTTGACAGATATTCAGATAGCTGAATTTTACGATCAATCAACTCTTTTGGAAATGTTATCTTTGGAAGATCTTGGTTTTTGTGTCAGAGGAACAGCGTGGCTTGACGTTTACAATAGTTGCGAGAATTATAGGGGTTTTTATGAAATTAATGGCAAAAGACTTTATGTAAACTTGAATGGTGGATTGAAGGCCGACGGAAATCCGCTTGGAGCTACAGGTGGAGCTCAAATCTTTGAGGTTGTAAAGCAGTTAAGAGGAGAAGCCGAAAATCGGCAAGTGAAAGTGGAGGGCGAAGCGCCTAATTTAGGCTGTGTTTCAGAGCTGGAAGGTTTTGGAACAAAAGCCTACATACATATTTTGGGGAGGGCTAAAGATTGAGCAGTGAACCTATTGAAAGGCGTGTTTCATACATTGGTGATAGGTTACGGGGTAGCCAATGCGGTATCTGTGGAAAAGAGTACTTCCGAGGTAAAAACTACTGTGGCACCTGCGGAAGAAAGAGTTTTGGAAAAATGAAGAATATAGATTTCTTTTATGAACAGGGTAGCCTTGAAGTCTCTACTTTGGTCAGTCAGCCTACTAACAGGTTCGTAAAGATGGGTTACTACTTTTATGGAATTGTTTCATTCCATGAAGGAAACAGTAGAGTTCCCGGAAGATTAACAGACATCTTAATTGATAATGAAAAAAGTGACATCTCCTGTTTTGATGGTAAAAACGTTGTTCCAAGGTTTAGAAGAAGATATGCAGTGGGAGAAAGTGACATCATTCCTACGATATCTCTTGCGTTTACTCTTGCTGATGGTTATTATCCATATCAAAAATATGAAGTTTATAAACCTAAAAAAGAGTATGAGACACCTGGAATTGTTGGTTATGGTGTTTATACTTCAAAGTTCCGTATCAAAGAAGGAAACATGGAGCGTTCAGTACCTTTTATTGATGAAGATGCTGTCACTGCTTCTGTAGAAGCTGGAAAACTTGCATTAATTCATTCAGGAGTAGATCGAACTTTAGTTGGGAAAGTTTATGTTGGTTCAGAATCGAATCCTTATTCGGTTAATCCAATTGCGTCCAAAGTAGCTCAAGTTTTGAAATTAGGTAAAGAAGAAAAAACTGATGGAATCCAAAGTGTGGATGCTATTGACACGGAGTTTGCTTGCAAAGCAGCAACTAGTATGTTTAAAGATGCTGCATCTCTTGTTTTCTATCCTAAAATTAACACTTCTTTTGCGATGACTATTGGTGCAGATAATTCTCAAGCTGCACCTAGAAACGAGTTAGGAGGCGAACTGGATCGTTTTGTAGGTTTTGGTGGTTCATCATTCATTTTTGGTTTGCATGATGTTATTGCAGAAATTGAGGGTTGGTACTCTTGTACTTCAGATACACCAGATTTTTGGAGAAGAGACATGCAAGCATATCCTAGGCATGGGGGACGATTTACGGGTGAACCTGCATACTTTAAGCATGTCATAAAATCCTGTAAAGCTTTAATGGAACAGTTGGACATCAAAGTAGTTGATGTAGACTATTTTGTTCCCCATCAGCCAAATCTTAGTTTTCCAATTAAAGTAGCAAAACAGCTTGGATTCAAAGAAGATCAATATTTACCTAGTTTGAAGGTTGGAAAGTTTGGAAACGCATATTCTGGTTCTTCACCTATCGGATTAGCTGCTGTTCTGGATAACGCTAATCCAGATGAACGGATATTGCTTGTCAGTTATGGTTCTGGAGCTGGAAGTGATGCCTACTCCTTTCTGACTACTAGCCAAATATTAGAGAAAAAATCGCGACAGAAGTTTACTGTTCAGCATCAAATCGAAAACGAGAACTTAACATATGTGGATTATCATACTTACAGGCGACTAAAGCATGGCCTTTGAATCTGCAGTTTAGTTTGAATCTTTTTTGTTGATTTCTTTATTTTTTTATTACTGCAAGTTATCTTCCCGATTCAAAACAAAAAGTTGTTTTTTTCTTTGGATTTATTATACAAATTCAGGGTTCATAAAATTTTAAGACATATATGCCTCAACGTTTCTATACTAGTATATGCTGTATTCCTATATGAGGTGTCCATTGTTTGATTACTAAGAAAGCGTTAAGTGTATGGTTTTTTGCATCGGCTTCTTTTCTTTCAATTTTGGTTTCTGTGGTTATGGCAATTAGGTTGATTACCGAGGGAGCAGAAACAATTGTAAATCCATATCTTCTGGGTAGCATTTTTAGTGGCATAACCTTAGAAATATATCTATGGCTATTTGTTGGTTTGAGTCTCTTTTTCATGGCGCTTACTTGCATAATCATTTTCCGTAAACCGCCTCCTGATCCTGAAATTGTGAAATTATTACTCAAAGTAGGCGGAAATTTGGCTGCTCTTAGGAAAGCACAAGAAGCTTCAGTAACTGAAATTGCTGAGCAGATGGAATATGGCAGAAAAGTGAATCAGAACTTTTTCAACACGGCATTTGCAGATCTTAAAGAAGATAAAAAAGAGGTTCTAGATGCTGTTGCGAACCAAGAAAAAACTGTAAAAAAAGTTCGATCAGATTTGATGTCTACTGTAACCTCCAAAGCTACTGAAGCTGGAGAAAAAATAGGCGCTGATCTGAAAAAGCAAGAAACAGCTGTGTTTGGAATAAAAAGATTAACTGAAGAAGCTTTAGCTGATATTAAGAATCAGAGAGCAGAATTGGAAGAAATCAGGGCTAGACTAGAAAGACTTGAAGGCAATATGGCACCTAGTCAAGCTGAGTTAACGAGTCTTGATAATCCTGAAGAAATTAAAGGAATAGGTCCAGCCTTAGGAAAGGAGCTTAGAAGTTTAGGCATAACTTCAGTTGGCGAGTTTCTTATTACCGACCCTGAGTTAATCGGAGAGAAAACTCGTGTTTCTAATGAGATGGCAGAGAATCTTCAAGGGTTGGCTCAGTTAATGATGGTTCCAGGTGTAACATCAAGTGATGCTGAATTGCTTATTGATGCCGGAGTAAAATCAAGAAAAGAGCTTTCTTCTCAGGATTTGATTGTAATTAGCAGAAATGTTAGAGAATTAGCTAAAATCTATGTTGATCAAGGTAAAATCTCCAATGAAGAAATACCGACAATAGAAAAAATAGCATCATGGATACGAAATGCAAGATAGTTAACATCCAAAGTTATTGGATGCAAATTAAGTTGCTTCCCAATTTTTTAGTCATAAAATTAAGTTAATTTTCTCAGTAACGCCTGTAGGAATAGTTAAATATTTGCGCCAAGACTATATGCTCGTCGTTCAAAAAATGATACGTAGACTAGTCTTAGATGTTTTAAAACCACACAAACCAACTGTTGTTGAAGTTTCTGAAGCTCTTAGCCATCTTAAC
>Ga0209536_100003261_pt1 | contig 26113 bp, 26 predicted proteins | sample DeeMarSeWOR28_12_FD_187461 | JGI IMG/M metagenome (GOLD analysis project Ga0209536, IMG submission 187461) | Marine sediment microbial communities from White Oak River estuary, North Carolina - WOR-2-8_12 (SPAdes) (version 2) | ecosystem: Environmental > Aquatic > Marine > Intertidal zone >...
CCACGATCCTGTCAGCGTTCGACGAGGTGCAGATCACCGTCGCCTCAGCCTTGTCCTCGGCGAGGGTGTTCACGTAGAGCACCACAGGAGCCTCAGGGTTCCTCTCCTTGGCTTCTCTGAGTATATCCAAGGGGAGCATAGCGGCCATGGGGCAGCACGCCCCTCGGCTCGGGATAATCACCTTCTTGTCTGGGTTGAGTACGGCGGCGGTCTCCGCCATGAAGTCCACTCCGCAGAAGACGATGAGCTCCGCGTCCTCCACACGCTGGGCCAGCCTGCAGAGCTGCAGCGAGTCGCCCAGGTAATCCGCGATCTCCTGTATATCAGGCACCTGGTAGTTGTGAACCAGTAGGACGGCGTTCTTCTCCTCCTTGAGTTTGAGTACGCTGCGCTGAAGGTCGCTGAGCCCCAATCACATCATCTCTAACTCGAGCTTCACGTCGAGGCTCCTAACGCTGTGGGTGAGGGCGCCCAGGCTAATGACGTCCACGCCTGAGGCGGCGTAGTCCGCCGCGTTCTCGGGGGTTATCCCACCCGAAGCCTCGTATATGAAGCCCTTCCTCAGCCCCCTCTCCTCCAGCTCGGCGAGGCATCGACGCATCTCTAGTGGAGCCATGTTGTCAAACATAATTATGTCCGCACCGGCGAGGGCGGCCTCCTCGGCCTCCTCCAGGCTACGCACCTCGACCTCGATCTTCTTAGTGAAGCTCACCGCCTCACGGGCCCTGAGCACTGCCTCCGTGACCGACGGCACCAGCTCCAGATGGTTGTCCTTTATCAGAACGCAGTCATCCAGCCTGAACCTGTGAGTGTCGCCGCCGCCGTGCTCAACGGCCCTCTTGTCGAGGTCCCGCAGCCCAGGCAGGGTCTTCCGCGTCGCGGCCACCCTTGTCCCGGGGCTAGCCTCGACTAAATTGTCGACGATCCTTGCAGTCGTGGTGGCTACCCCAGACATCCTGCCGACTATGTTAAGAGCCGTCCTCTCACCTGACAGAATTGCCGCCGCGGGGCCCTCTAATTCCAAGAGTGTCTGGCCCGGCTCCACGGAGTCGCCGTCCTCAGCGATCCCTTCAACGGTGCAGCCCAGGAGCTCGAAGACGATGGACGCCTCCATGAGCCCCGAAGCTATCCCGGGCTCTCTGAAGAACAGGTGTGCCCTGGCCATCTGATCGACGGGGATGAGGGCCTCAGAGGTTATGTCCCCGTAGCCCAGGTCTTCTCTCAGGAATTCCTTGATCTTATCCTTGGCTAGCTGTCTAGATCGGTTCATGCATGGCTCACCCGGCTATTGTTCACCTAGTTTTGAAGAAAGACCGAGGACGCGCTTTTAACTGTTCCCCGCCGAGATAGACTTTAAAGCGGATGTCCTCGTTACTCCTTGATTAGAATGGACTATAGGAGATACCTGCTGGAGGTGGGGACAGGCATAGATCTCCACGGCAGGGACGAGACCAAGGCCGCTCAGCGAGCGGTGAAGGACGCCATCAGTCACAGCAGCATGGTGGGGCTCGGCGGCCTCTTCAAGTTCGGTAGCTTCTCGGAACTCGAGGAAGCCCTCATGGTGGACGTCACAGTGGCTGCCCCGAACCCGGAGAAAGTGGACGGCGACGTCGTGCTAGGCGTGCTTCCGGAGGGTAGGAGAAGGATAACCGTGGTGAAGGGGGGTTTAGAGTTCCCCACTGAGGATACCGCCGAGGAGGCGAGGACCCACGGCGTAGTCATGGTGAACGCCTGCATCGTCGTCTTAGTCGACGTGGACAAGGTCGAGCGAAGATAAGACTCGGCTCACCAACGGTTTACATCAGAACACATTTATCGTTACTCTAGCGATAACTTTGTTTGATGAGACGCATAGTGAGCCGTATCTGGGAGCCGGTCCAGCGTATAAGGGCCGAGGTGTATCTTCAGGTAATGTTACTGAGCTTCGCAGCGAGCGTGTCTCTCACTAGACTGTTCCTGGAACTCACGGGGTACCCGCAGCTGGGGAGCCAGACGCTACACATCGCCCACGTGCTCTATGGCGGGGTGTTCCTGTTCGTAGCCAGCCTGCTGCCCCTCATGTACGCTAACAAGTGGGCCCTGACTTGGAGCGCGTTGTTCTCAGGGGTGGGAATAGGGCTGTTCATAGACGAGGTGGGTAAGTTCATCACCCAGACAAACGACTACTTCTACCCGGCCGCTGCCCCCATAGTATACGTGTTCTTCCTCTTGACTGTGCTACTCTACCTGAAGTTCTCCCGAGAACCCAAGCTAGACGCTAGGGGCGAGCTCTACGCCGTACTGGACACCCTCGGAGAGGTTCTCGACCACAACCTTGAGCCAGAGGAGCATGAGAGCATGCTCCGCAGTCTCCAAGGGATACTCGACAAGACCAGTAACCCGAGTTATAGAAGCCTTGCGGTCGAGCTCATGGACTTCATAGAGTCAGACACCCTTCAAGTGGGACCTGAGGAACCCAACTTCTTCGACGACCTAATCCTATTCTGTAACGGCGTCGAGGAAAAGTACCTTAACCAGCAGAGAGTCAAGGTTTTCCTCGTGGCGAGCCTAATCATCTTGGGGATGCCAAGCTTCATGAGGTTCCTAGAGTATAACGAGCTTGCGGGTGACCCATTCCAGAGGGGAGACTACCTCGCAGCTATACTTTCTGAAATTCCGTCGGCGTCGGGGGTCGACATGTTCTGGGCCTACATCCATCTCATGCTCGATGGAGCGGTGGGCTTGGCCCTCGCCTTCAGTGCAGTACTCATATTGGTGAAAAGAGACAGTTGGGGGCTGGAGCTTGGGTCGGTGGCGCTCCTCGTTTCCCTCCTTGTGCTCAACGTCGTTCTCTTCTACATCGAGCAGTTTTCGACAATCATCACAGCGGTGTACCAGTACGTCACGCTACAGGGGCTGTACTACTACCAGAGGAAGCATCTGCCGAGAAAGAAGTGAGGGTTATTCCAGCTTATGGCCGCAGTGGGTTACAGAACTCGCCGGCAGTTCGGCTAGTCCTTGCTTTCTGCTCGATAGTTAACTTAGCCGCGTCTATCCCTTTACCGGCGAAAGATTTTCACCATCCATTGATGAGCCTCTCGAAGTAGTCCACAATGAACTTGTGGATGCTTATCCCTGTCGTCTCCATAAGTGCCTTGTAACCTGGGAAGCAGTTGGCCTCCAACACGAAAGGCTCGCCGTCGTCCCGGGGCAGGATGTCTAGGCCCGTGATCTTCAGCCCCACGGCCTCGGCCACCTTCACGGCCAGCTCGTCAAAAATGGGATCCTTGAACGGCTCGGCAGAAGCTCCGACGGCGACGTTGTACCTGAAGTCCTCTGGGTTCGAACGTTTCTCCCTACCCACCACCTCGCCGTCTATGACGAAGAGCCTTATATCGTAGCCCTGGTTGGGTATGAACTCCTGCAGGTAGAACACACCCTCGCCGTGGCTTCGGGTATACCAGACGAGGAACTGGAGGAGGTCCTCGTGGCTACGTATTCTGCTGAGCTTCATGACGCCCACACCTCTGGCCATGCAGATGGGCTTGAGGACGACCTCCCGCCCTTCCTCCAGCAGCTTCTCGGCGAAGCCATACGCTTTCTCGACGTTCTCCGTTATCATGGTCTCGGGGTGTGGTAGCCCCAGCCCGCCGAGCTGCAGAGAGAGGTGCTCCTTCGAGTAGTGGAGCATGCTCTCCACGGGGTTTATCACGACGGCGTCCTCGTCGAGCCTCCTTAGAATCAGGAGCCTGTGCAGCAACTCGAAGGTGGTGCCCCTGTGAAGCATGTTGCTGGGAACGTACACCAGGTCATATTCGGGATAGTAATCAGGCAGAGATATGTCCCAAGGCGCCTTGTAGTCGGTTTCTATGCCCCTATCCACCAACTCTCGGCGGACCAGCTGGGTCTCGCCAGTGTTCGGGTTGTCAGTGAAGATTAGGACGCCCATCTGGACTCCATCATCGAGGGTGTCGCATCCATTTATATTCGTGTCGGATGAGGAGACACGCCGCGCAGAGGGCATGCAAAACTCTTAACGCGTATGACCATCAAGAGATTCTGATCAAATTCTGTATTAAACTTGAAAAACCGTTTAAAACCTAGTCGGGGACACCTTTAAAAAGGAGAACCGCTTCCAAGATAGAAGAAGTCTACTAGGTAGATGTCAACTCAATGTCGCTGAGTGTAAGTAGTAAGACCCCGGTCAGGATGCCCGTGAGCCCACTCCAAGTGCTGCTCATGATACAGCTCGACGGAGGCCCCAAGTACGGCTACGAGATGCTCAAGACCCTGAAGTATGAGTTCGACGGCGTGTGGGAGCCCAAGACGGGCACCGTCTACCCGGCGCTTAAGAGCCTCGCGAAGAAGGGCTTCGTGGAGACCGAGGAGAGGGACGGAACCGAGTACTACAGCATAACGGAAAAGGGAAAAAGACTCTTCCCCGAGTTAGAGACGCACTTCGCGGACTCCCTCGGGTTCACCGTCAACTACCTCACTGTACTCTTCAAATGGATGTCCAAGGAGATGAAGCAGGGCGCCCTCAGAATAATGAGCCTCGTCGTAGACAAAGACGAAGACATGACCCATAGGATGCTCACCCAGTTTTACAGCAACCTGGACGCCGACGTGAAGAAGAGCTTCCTTAATAAGATACGGAATATGACGGAACATAGACTGAAACTCGTCGAGAAACTTCTGGAGGAGACACAGTGACCCACCTGATCGAGACCGTTGACCTCGTAAAGACATATATACAGGGCGGGAGGCCACTGGAGGTCCTCAAGGGTATCTGCTTCACCGTGGAGCCCGGCGAGTTCACGGCCATCATGGGCCCGAGCGGCAGTGGCAAGAGCACCCTCCTCAACATGATAGGGGCCCTCGACAGGCCCACCGCGGGCAAGGTCTACATAAATGGCGTCGACCTCTCAGGGCTCAACGATAACCAGGTGGCGGAGCTCAGGAATAGGGAGATCGGGTTCATCTTCCAGTTCTTCAACCTCATCCCCCGGATGGACGCCCAAGGCAACGTGGAGCTGCCCATGGCCATCGCAGGCATCTCGAGGAGTGAACGGCATAAGAGGGCGCAACGCCTCCTGGAGTTGGTGGGACTGGGTGATAGGGCCGACCACAAGCCGAGCCAGCTCAGCGGAGGCGAGCAGCAGCGAGTCGCCATCGCCAGGGCCCTAGCCAACGAGCCGAACCTCATCCTCGCCGACGAGCTAACCGGCAACCTGGACTCGACCACGGGGGACGAAATAATGCATCTGCTCAGGACGCTCAACAAGGAGGAGGGCAAGACCTTCATACTAATCACCCACGACGCCATGGTGGGCCAGAACACGGACCGCCTAATCCAGCTACATGACGGCGTCATAGTGAGCGATAAAAGCTTCAAGGATCTGATCATGCGATGAACAGAAAGAAAATATTCGTATTGACTCTGGCTATGCTAATAGCCATCCAGTTTCCAACGGGTTTAGCCGCAGACTCTGCTATACTGCAGGTGTCCACCGAAAACATCTACCTGACCGCGGGCCAGGAGAACACCGTAAAGATCAACCTCAGGAACACGGGGGACTACAACCTGTTCGACGCTGAGTGCTTCCTGACCTCTACGCAGCCGGGGATATCCATCCTAAGTGGGGCCCACATGGTCTTCAACACCATCGAAAAGGGGAAGACGAAGACCTACGAACCGACCATATACGTGGGACAGGACGTGGGACTCGGCGCCTATAGCCTGAGCCTTACCGTTATATACAGAAGGTTCGGCGCCGCCCAGGACTCCACGGTCACGGTGCCCATCGGGCTCGTCGTCGACGAGGGCTACGTCCCCAAGGTGAAGTACTCCACGGGGCAGGGGAGCGTGAGAGCAAAGTCTGGGGCAGAGAACCAGCTAACCTACATGTTCACCAACAACTGGGACGAGACGCTCTACGACGTGGAGTTCACGCTGAGTTCAACGTCAGGCTACATATCGGTCGTCGACGGGCTTAGTACAAGCCTCGACGAGTTGGGGGTCGGAGACTCGGTCGCCGTGGAGCCAGTTCTGAGCATACTCGAGGGCACCCCCCTGGCCGTCTACACGTTGACGGCCACAGCGTCTTACAGGGACGCCGAAGATAGCAGGTTCTACCAGTCCTTCAGCCTCCCGGTGAACGTTGACTCGGCGGCCGCAGCGAAGACCACAGTCATCACGCTGAAACGCATGGAGGTGGTTCAGGAGAACGTGAGACCGGGAGACGCATTTGACGTGCAGCTGGAGGTCCAGTGCAGCGGCGCGGACGCCTACGAGCTGCTCAGCAAACTAAGCTTCGGGACGGTCACGTCGATGTCGCCGCTTAGCCCCACCACGAGCAGCCTCGGCGACTTGGAAGCCGGCGGCACGGCCGTCGTGACTTACCGGCTACTTGCGTCGGGCGGCATCGCCGCCGGACAGTACCCCGTGACGGCGACCATAACATACACGAACTCCAGGGGCGTCGCGGGAAGCCTCACCGAGACGCTTACGGTCATGGTTGAGGGGCTCATAGAGTTCGAACTCATAGACACCCCCACCGAGACGGTGAGACGAGGCGAGAGCAAGGAGCTTGAGGCAGACCTCCTCCTCATCGGGACGGAGAGCGTGGACTTCGTGAGCATAAGCCTAGTCGAGGACGACGTATTCAGGCGGGTGGCCGGAAGCACGGAGTATATCGGCGCAGTCGACCCTGACAGCCCCATCCCATTCGATATCAACTACAAGGTGGCTGAAGACGCGGAGGAGGGCGACCACGAGCTGACCCTCAACATCGACTACAGGGACCACCTGAACAGGGAGCACGAGGAGCAGCTAGGGTTCACGATGAGCGTCGGCGGCGACGCCAATCAGCCAGGCCAAGACGCGGGGCCCTCCGGGTTCTGGGTATGGATACGCAGGGTCTTAGGGCTGGGCCCGTGAGAGTGAGCGCTTGAACCCCCTCGACATCATCCTTATGTCCACGCAGGGGGTGAGGGAGCGTAAGTTTCGTTTCGCGCTCAACTTGGTGGGTATACTGATTGGGTGCACGGCGGTTACGGGGCTCGTCTCTGTCACCCAGGGGCTCACCGACAGCGTCACCGGGCAGCTCGAGGTTTTCGGGCCCACCAACATAATAGTCATCCCCGGCGAGGTCCATCAGGGACAGGGGATAGTGGCTGACACCCTCGACTGGAGGGAGCTGGACATCATCGAGAGGACCTCCAAGGTGGAGGCGGCGACGCCCATCATCGCCAACAAGTACTGCAGCTTCACCGTCAAGGGAAGGAGCTTCTACACGGACGTCTACGGCGTCACCGAGGAGTACGCTGAGATCAACAAGAACACCGTGATAGAGGAGGGTAGGAACTTTATCCGCGGCGACATGGCTGTAGTGGTCATAGGCGCCAACGTGGCGAAGCCCGTAGACGCGGACGAGAGGATCATCGACCTGGGGGACAGGATCAAGATTAAGTCCACAGTGAACGACGTCGAGAAGGAGCTCACCCTACGAGTCATAGGCATCCTGGAGGGGCAGGGCAGCAGCTTCGGGTTCAACCTCGACAACAGCATATCGATGCCGCTGCAGACTGCCCAGCAGTTCTATGAGGTGGCAGGCGAGTTCGACTTCGTGTTGGCCAAGGCTGCGACCCTCGAGGAGGTGGACGCCGCCATCGAGGGGATAGAGGATAGGCTCGGGGACAGGGTGACGGTGGTTTCCTCGGAGTCGGCGATGGAGACGGTGGGCTCGGTGTTGGGCAGCATACAGTCGGTGCTCGGCGGCATAGCAGGAATATCGCTGCTGGTGGCGGGCGTCGGGATTATAAATACCATGACGGTTTCAGTCATGGAGAGGACCAGGGAGATAGGTACCATGAAGGCGGTGGGCGCCAAAAGCGGGGACGTGCTGTTTATATTCCTCAGCGAGGCCATGGTCACCGGCGTCTTAGGCGGGGCCATTGGAGCCGCCTTCGGGTTCTTTCTGGGGTCAGTTATAGGCAACTTTATCGATTTGACGGTGAGGCCGTCCATGAGCCTAGGGTTGTTCGTGGTGGGGTTCGCCGTGGTTACGTCCATACTGTCGGGGCTCTACCCGGCGTGGAGGGCGTCCAACCTCAACCCAGTGGAGGCTTTGAGACATGAGTGAAGAGAGAAAGGGATTCTTTGAACTGGTCGCCGGGGTGCTAAGGAGACCCCAAGAGACCTTCCAGTACATATCTGAGAGAGACCTCACGAGGGGGCTCCTGATGGTGATCTTGATGGTGGTGCTCGCCGCCGCGTCGGCGTCCACTTACATGTCCAAGATACCGTTGGAGGTGCTGATGCCTCAGCTCGGCCAGGCCGGCGTAGACGCCTCCCAGCTGGGAGGCAGCATGGGGCTTTTCGCGGGCATAGGGGTCGCTGTTAGCATCCTTGTAGGTTTCGCGGTTTCCACGCTGCTCATGCACGGCGTCGCGACGCTCACAGGGGGCAGCGGCAACATGAAGAGGTTCTTCGCCATGCACGGCTTCGCAGCGACGCCCCACACGTTGAACTACGTGCTGAGGCTAGCGGACTCGTTCATATCGTCGTCCAGCCAGCTGGCAGGCTACTTCGTGGCCAACAGGGATATAGAGAACGGCGTCCTCAAGGCCGTCATAGGCACCAACCTGTTCACGGTGTTCGGGTTGGCGGCCCTCGTCTACATCACGTACGCGGTAGCGGAGAACTACACGATAGGCAGGAGAAAGGCCTTCATCATAGCGCTGGTGCCGTACATCCTGTACGTGGCGATCAACCTGTTCTCGCCGACGGGCTAACCCAAACCATTTCTATTGTTCCGCATCCAGATATAGACGATAGTTATGTCTAGACCCTACCTTGAACTCGATAAAAGGATACTGGGGGAGGCTTACAGCAGCACCGAGACCATGGAGACTGTCACGACGCTCTGCGACGAGTACGGCAGCAGGTGGCCGGGCAGCGGGAAGGACCTAGAGAGCTGCGAGTACATGGCGGAGAAGCTGACGGAGTACGGCCTAGAGGACGTGCACCTGGAGAAGTTCACCCTCCCGGGCTGGATACGCGGCGGCAGCAACCTGGAGATGCTTGAGCCCAAACGGAAGAAGATCGAATGCATCGCGCTGCCCATGAGCTGCGAGGGCGCCGTCGAGGCTGAACTCATCTACCTAGGCGCCGGGCCCCTCGGAATCTACGAGGAGAAGCATGACGAGATCATGGGCAAGATCGTCATGGTGAACAGCGGCAACCCGGAGGGCATGACCCGATACCTCCACCGCAGCGAGAAGTACCAGAGGAGCGTCATGGCGGGAGCCGCCGGCTGGATATTCATGAACCACTACCCCGCCTACGGGCCTCCCACTGGCGGCATCAGCCCCATAGTGCCGGCGATAGGCATCAGCTACGAGGACGGCATGTACCTGGCCCGCCTACTCGAGAGAAATGGACACGTAAAGCTAAGTTTGGAGACTAGGTGCAGGAACCTTGAAGTGGACACATGGAACGTCGTGGCAGACCTCCCCGGCTCAGGAGGCACTGACGAGTGGGTGGTCTACGGGGCCCACTACGAGGGCCACGACATAGCTGTGGGAGCCCTTGACGACGCCACGGGCGCTGCCGTGGTCATGGAGATCGCCCGCATCCTGGCGAAGGAGCGGGGCAGCCTCAAGCGGAACATGAGGTTCATACTCTTCGGCGCAGAAGAGATAGGGCTCCACGGCAGCAGGGCCTACGTCGGGGACCATCCCGAATTGATGCCGAAGATAAGGTTTATGCTCAACTTCGACGCCGCGGGCCGCGCCGGCCGTCAGGGTTTCTGCGTCCACGGCTGGCCAGGGTTGGACACGTTCTTCAAGGAGATCATAGCCGACATTGGAATGGATCTGCCTCTCTATAGCCGCGTCGGCCCTTACAGCGACCACTGGCCATTCCTCCTAGGAGGGGTGCCCACCGCCACCATGGGGGACCCCGAAGAGGCGCGCATGAGGGCCGGCAGGGGCTTCGGGCACACCAAGTTCGACACCGTGGACAAGGCGAACCTCCGCGCCATGCGCGAGTGCGTAGCCAACGCCGCCTTGGCGGCAGTGCGCCTCTGCAACTCAGACGATTGGCCAGTGAATCATAGGAGCAAGGAGGAGATAGACAAAATAATCGAGGACGCCGGGATACACGAGACGGTACGCCTGGGCGTGAGGCTCAAGGAGTACCTCAAAGCCAAGAAGGACGAGCTCCTGCCGGAGACCCTCGTCTACCTCGAACGGCTCTCCGGGAGCATGGAGGAAGTCATCTAGCCACCTCCACCTCTTTCTTCGCTGGCTCCAGTCTAAGACTTATCATCGTCATTACGACCGTCCCCAAGAGGACGGCGGTGAACACGGCTTTGTGTCCGTACGAGGCCAGCATGTAGGTTCCAATTAGGGGTGCGGGAAGCATGACGAGGCTCCGCAGGGCGTTTAGGTTACCGAAGTACGTGCCCCGCTGCCCGGGCTCCACCGAGGCGTAGAGGTAGGCCCCGTAGACGGGGTTCCATATGCTGAGGGCAACGCCCCTCAGGAACTGGGCGACCACGAGGAGGCCGAAGCTGCCTGTCAGGAGGTAGATAGCTGCGCTGGCCACGTATATGACGGTGTAGAGGGTGATCATGGTCCTGCTGCTGAACACGTCGATGAGGCGGCCCATGGGGAGCAGCAGTAAAGTGATCATGAATGTCACCACGTTGAGCAGGAACCCAGACTGCAGCCCAGTATATCCCATGTAGTCCGTGAATATTATCACTAGGAAAGGCGCGTAGAGTCCGTATGTGAAGGCGTCCAGTAGGGCCAGGGCGTAGAAGTAGGATAGTCCGGCCCTCGGCCTTATGGTGTCGACAACGGTCTTCACCATAGTTTTGAAGTTCACCGGTTTGGTGCTCTTGAGGGTCTCAGGTATCCATAGGAGGAGTATAATGAAGGCCACTGACTCGGTGGCGAGCAATATCCAGGCCAAGGCCGTGAACTCGTACCGCTCCAAGATGAGCGCGGCCAACGTGGGCGCGAACAGCCCTGGCAGGAACCACGTGAAGCTAAGCAGGCTGAACGCGGTGCCCTCCCCGTCGCCCCCCGCTATCTCCACGAAGTAAACGCCGGTCACAGGGTCGAGGAGGGAGTCCGCCAGCCCCCAGAGGACTACCGGAACAAGGAGCCACACCCAGCTCCTCGCGGCCAGCACGAACAATATGCCAGCCAAGCTGAGAACGTAAGCCGTTACCATCATCTTCTTACGCCCGATCGAGTCTGACAGCTGTCCGCCTACGACCTGCAGCAGGAGTAACAGGTTATAGAGGGCCTCGACTCCACCGATCACCGACAGAGGCGCCCCCTGCAGCTGGATGTACTTTAACCAGAACGGGGATATCAATGCCCACCCGACGGCGTCCACAAGCCTGTTGAGAGTGAAGTGAGGCACCTTTCCTTTGAGTAAAGCTGATCTCCTCAGCCTCTCCAACGGGCCCACGTCGACACCAACCTTCACCTGTTTCTCAGCCTTAAGGCTATTACTAGGGCGATGGAACTCACCGCGATGCTCGCCGCGAAGGTGCCTCGAAGCCCGAAACCCTCGAAGATGTATGCGCCGATGATGGGAGCCGGGAACACGATGATCCCTCTCAGGCCGTTTATGCTGCCGTAGAGGCTGCCCCTCTCCCCCTCCGGAACGGCCTTGGCCAGGAAGCTGTTATAGGATGGGTCCCACAGCCCCATGGCTAGGCCCCTTAAAACCTGGAGTACCACTAGCACCGGGAACGATCTGAACAGGGCATAGCCTGCAAAGCTAGTTATGGCTAGGAGCACAGAAGCCCTTAGGAAGACTGGCGACCCGTGGCGGTCAACGAGGTTGCCGACTGGGATCAGTGCGAGAGAGGTGGTGGCAGTGGCGACGGTCATGAGGACACCGATCTGGAGCAGGCTCAGGCCGAAGGACTCGTACAACATGGCGACGAAGATGCCACGGTTGATGGCCCAGCTGAACCTGTCGAGTATTGAGAGGAGATAGACGTCACGCAGATCGCCTCTTGGTTTTATGATACCGACGATGTTTCTTCTGACGGCGGCCCAGTCCATGGGCCTCCTCTCTTTCAGGGTCTCATCGACTCCGAAGAGGAAGACCAGGGTCGCCGCCACCTCCCCTGCGAGGACGAGCCTGAGTACGTTGACCAGCCCAATATTGTCCCCTATGTAGCCGGCGAATAGCTTGCCGTAGAGGCCTGGGAGGAACCATGTGAGGCTCAGGAGACTGATGGATAACCCGATTCTCTTGGCGTCGACGGACTCGGCGAATATGGGGTAGAAGCTGGTCTCACCGAGGCTATCGGCGATGGAGTAGAGCAATATGACTGGTATGAGCCACCTCCAGTTCCTGGCGTAGACGCTGATGAGAAGCCCTGCTATGCTTGCTAGGTAGTAGCCGGTGATCACTGTTTTGCGGCCCCAGCTGTCACATAGCTCCCCGGTGACGAACTGGAGGCCGTTGGTTACGAGTGTCCAGAGGCTCCGCATGCCGCCTATGGTGGCCATGCTGCCGCCTAGGCTGATTACGTACGGCTGCCAGACCAGTTCATGCATCTGCCACGCGGTGCCCTCGATAAACCCACTCGCCACTAGCCCCGGTACGTTCCCGCGAAGGGATAGGCTGTCACGTAGCTTATCGATGTAACCCAAGTCTTGGCACCGCTTGTCATGTGGACGCTGAAGACGCTGATCACCGATATAAATTTATGTCGATTTGAAAGTGAACTCATTCATCGTCGTCTTTTTAGGATGTGCGACCGTTTATTCTCCATGATTCCTGTAGCCGACGTCGGTGAGAAAGCCGCGGAGATCACCGAGCCATGGTCGCCCGTTGATGTGGCTCATGTAAACGACCAAGTCATAAGACTGGCGCTGTTCCACGGCGAGTACCACTGGCACAGGCACGCCGAGGAGGATGAGCTCTTCTACGTCGTCAAGGGCAGGATCACTATAAGGTTGAGGGCCCAGCCTGATTTGGTTCTTGGGGAGGGCCAGCTCTGCGTCGTACCGAAGGGCGTTGAGCACCGTCCCGAGAGCCCGGAGCCCTCGGTCGTGCTCCTTTTCGAGCCCCAGGTCCTGAAGAGCAGGGGAGACTGACCCGCCGAAGAAGTATTGATAGTCTTATATCCCGTGCAGCCGTCTTTTCCTCGGTGAAACTTTTGGCTAATCCATATCTGGATGTCGACAAGAAGATCATGGCCGAGGTCTACACGAGCTCGGAGCCCATGGACAACCTAGAGGTTCTCTGTGATGTTCACGGCAGCAGGTTCCCCGGCACTCCGGGCGACAAGGACAGCGTGGACTATATGGTTGAGAAGTTCAAGAAGTATGGCTGCGAGAACGTGCACTACGAGGAGTATACCATAGCCGGGTGGACCCGCGGCCCCGCGAAGCTGGAGGTTGTGAAGCCAATAAAGAAGAGCTTCGATGTCATCAGCCTACCCCACAGTATCGGGGACACCGTCGAGGGGAAGCTCGTATTCCTCGGAGACGGAGCCATCGACGACTACGAGAAGCGGAAGGACGAGATAGAAGGCAACGTGGTGATGGTCACCAGCGCCAACCCTCTGGGCATGAAACGGTTCCTACACAGGAGCGAGAAGTATATGCGCAGCGTCATGGCAGGGGCCAAGGGCTGGATATTCATGAACCACTACCCCGCCTACGGCCCCCCCACGGGAGGAATAAGCCCCGTGATACCGGCGGTAGGCATATCCTACGAGGACGGAAGCTTCCTGAGCCGCCTCCTTAAGCGCGAAAACGAGGTGATCGTCAGGCTCAAGACCACCGACAAGAACCACCCCACCGTGACCTACAACGTGGTCGCCGACGTTGTGCCCGAGAAGCCCGTGGACGACGAGTACGTCGTCGTAGGCAGCCACTACGACGGCCACGACATCAGCCAGGGCGCCGTTGACCCAGCCAGCGGAACTGTAACCGTGATGGAGATCGCCCGCAACCTGGTGATGGTCAAGGACAGGCTAAGGCGACGAGTCCGGTGCATGTGCTTCGGCGCCGAGGAGATAGGGCTCTACGGTAGCAGGGCCTACGCCCGCGACCACGAGGCTGAGCTCGACGAGTGCAGATTCATGCTCAACCTGGACTCGGGCGGCAGCAAGGGCAACAAGGGGATTACCTTCCACGACTTTCCCGAGCTGGAGCCCCTAGCTGCGAAGTGGGCCGAGGAGATGAAGGCGTACCTCCCCACAGACGAGATGGTGAGCCCCTACAGTGACCACTGGCCCTTCTTCCTCAACTCGGTTCCCTGTGGCAGCGGCGGAGACCCGGAGGCTCGGAGGACGAGGACAGGCAGAGGCTATGGCCACACCAAGTACGACACGTTGGACAAGGTGGAGACGCAGTACCTGCGGTTGGCGGCGGCCAACTACACACGGTTCCTGTTCAGGGTCGCCAACGAGGATGACTGGAATCCGCGGAGGAAGACCAAGGAGGAGATAGACGCCTTCATCGAGGAGCAGGGCTACGACAAGACGGTTGCCCTCTCGGACCAGATGAGGGAGTACATCAAGGAGAACTACGAGAAGATACACCCGGACACAGAGGCGTTCATCAAACGCAGCGGCGCCTGGTAGCGCCCCCCAATTTTTTTTCCAACCTTAATGTTATCAGCACCGTGAGCCAATAGAGTCTAGGTAGCCTGATGCAAGATGTACAGTATTCTATGGACACAGAGCTGGTGTGGGCCCGCCCAGAGCATACTGGAGCACACCCTGAAGCTGTCCGGCGCGCACCCGACCATCATGCACATCCGCCACACGGAGCGCGAGAGAGCGACGCCGGGAGGCGACCCCAGATGCACGGAAGAGGGGTTAAAGGCGGCATATGAGTTTGGGGCCAGCCTGCCGACCAGCAGAAGATACAGGGTCTGGCATACCGTCGTCGAGAGGACACGGGAGACGTGCCTAGCCATGATGGCGGGGCTTGAGAGCCACCAGGCTGAATGCACGCTAGCGGGTCCGATACCAGTCAACACCATTCTAGACCCCGCGGGCTTCTACGAGGAGCAGCCCAGGCACCAGGTCGTCGAGGACACCGACCTGAGCGCGTTGACCTACCTGAACCACTGGCTGAGTGGATTCTACCCGTCAGACATGGTGCGTCCATCCCTGGAGTTCGCCCAGATGATAGCACGTGCCATGCTAGAGGACATCGGGGAAGACTCGTTCCACTTGCTGGTCAGCCACGACACGTGGGTCGCGGCGCTCATGTTCCACTGGTTCGGGTTACCGCCGCCACGCGGCTGGGTAAACTTCCTAGACGGCTTCGTCGTAGAGCTGAGACCCTCCGCCTCGACCCTGATTACCAAGGAGGGAGTCATGGAGACTAGGCTCCCAGACTGGTTGAAAAAGTGCACAACTCAATGAGCTAGATTACCGCGAGAAACACCTACTTTCATGTAACAAATAGGTTGAATTTCCCTAAGTATAACAAAGGCTACCATTAAATTAAGAATTGTTACCTGATGTAGACTTTTTTTTCTCAAAACCGAGAATAGGTTTATTCGTTTTAGGCTGCATCTTTTCTAGATGATCCCAATGTTTCATGTACTCTTTGTTTGTTCTAGCGGCTAGCCAGAAATCAGGGTCTTTTTTAATTAATTTGATAAATTGATAAACAAGAACTACGATTACAGTAACCATTATTGCATATAGTAACAAATCATAGCCATACATACATTCAACATAAACATTTAGTACAAATAAAAGTATGGTTTACTAGAAACCTTTCTCATATAACAGGTAACATGGATGTTAGACTACGACTCACACATCTTAAATCCTCCAGGGAGGACGAAAAACCATGAGGCTCAGGGTGGTGAAGCCCCACAAGGCGTCCTTCAGCTACAATGTTACCTTCAAGAAAGGTGACAGGGTCGAGGTGGGGCGCGAGGACCCCGAGATGCCCGGCTGGTACTGGTGCAAAGACAAGAACGGCGTCGAGTCGTGGATACCAGAGGAGTACCTCAGCATCGACGGTGAGGAAGGAACCATAACCACGGACTACGACACCAGAGAACTCACTGTAGAGCCGGGGGAAGCCTTCGAGTACGTCACCGAGGTAAAATACTGGACCCTCTGCAGAGACCGAGAAAGGGAAGGCTGGATACCGACCCGGAACCTCGAGCCAACCCAATAAATAAACCGCGGCGGCGACTCATACACAGACATGGAAGACTGCGAGCAGCTGAACCTCCGCCGCCTCGAAGGCAGCTACCTCAAGTTCATCGTTGAGAACCACGCCGAGCTCAGCCTCCTCGAACACGTCGAGGATTGCACCACGTGCAGGGAACACATCAAGAAACTCGTAGAAACCGACGAAAGCTCAACCGACTTCGGCAACCTCTTCCAGAGAGAAGCAGACGACTCAACTGCGCCTCAGTTCACCGACCACCGCGACGCCGAGGACTTCATGGACGCCCGCATCCAGTGGAGGATAAACAGGCTCACGCGACTCAACGAGAGCGCGGAGGCCGAGCTGGAGGACCTCCGGAGAAGGATCAGCCCCTGAGACCCAGCTTCTTCTCCAGGCCCTCTATGGCATGCTGGTAGTCGCTCCACATCCTGCCACTCGAGACGCCGCCGTCGACTACCAACGCGTGGCCGTTGACGAAGCTTGAGTCGTCGCTCGCCAACCAGAGAACGGCTTTAGCGATGTCATCTGGGTGCCCCGGCCGCCTGATGGGCTGGGCCCCCCTGAACGCCTCGGTTATCACGCCCAGCTTGCCGTCGGCCTCCCCGAGGGGCACCCCCCTCGCACGGGCGATCATGGGGGTGGGTATGAACCCCGGGAGAACGCAGTTCACCCTCACGTTGTCTTCCCCAAGCTCCATGGCCACCGACCTCGTGAGTTGGACCACCCCGGCCTTGGCGGCGCTGTAGACATGGTTCCCGTAGCCGGTTCTCACGGCGGCGACGCTCGCGGTGTTGATGATGCTGCCGCCCCCTTGGGCCCGCATAACCGGCGCGGCGTGCTTAACGCCGAGGAAGACGCCCCTGAGCAGCACGGCGACCGTCCTGTCGAACGCCTCTGCCGTGACGGACTCGATGGGGCCCACCGCACCAGCGATCCCCGCGTTGTTGAACATGCAGTCGAGGTGGCCATAAACGTCGACGGCGTGGGAGACCGCGGCCTCGACGTCCTCCTCCTGGGTAACGTCCGCGTGGACATACTCTGCGCCTAGCTCGGACGCCAGTCTCCCGCCCCGCTCGTCCTGAACGTCGGCGACCACGACCTCTGCGCCCTCGGCGGCGAAGAGCCTCACGGAAGCCTCCCCTATGCCAGAGGCGCCGCCTGTGATCACAGCAACCTTGTCGTCAAGCCTACCCATAACAACCATGGAATACTATGTAAAACAAGAATAAAACAGGGATGAAGAAAGGAGGCTACTACTCGGGATGCAGCTCCACGACCACCCAGGCCTCGACGCATATCCAGCCAGGGTGGTGAGCCGGCAGCGCCGCCCGCGCAGGCCTGCCCTCGTAGTCTCCCCATATCTCGATGAGGAGGTCCGTGAACCCGTTGAGCACTTTGGGCTGATCCATGAAGCCCTCCGCGCTGTTCACGAACCCCACGACCTGAAGCACCTGCTTGATCCTGTTGAGGCTGCCCAGTTGCTTCTTGAGCTGAGCCAGACAGTTCATGGCGGTCTCCCTCGCGCCCTGGTAGCCCTCCTCGATGGTTAGGTCCTTGCCGACCATGCCACGTTTCGTGGTGGTGAAGGGCCCCTGGCCACAGCTGAAGGCGATGTTGCCTGCCCACTTGGCTCCTATATAGTTTCCCTTGTACCCCGGGGCCTCCGGGAGCTTGATGCCGAGCTCCTTGATTCTCTCTTCGACGTTCATACAGGAGATAGAGGAGGCTACAGGATATAGGCTTTCGCAGACTCCGGGGTGCAAGAAGCCGCTTAAATAATGGCACAGACAATGCAACACAATGACTCAGGGAAGGCTAGAGGCGCTTCTGGAGGCGCTCCTCGTTACGTTCCTCTGGTCGACCAGCTACATACTCACCAAGATAGGGCTCACAGAGATCAGCCCACTCGTGCTGGTCTCTCTCCGCTACGTCGTGGCGTCTCTCGTCCTCGTCCCCGTGGCGGTGCTGCGAGGTGAGCACAGGACGCTGGACCGGATGGCCGCCCTTAAACTGGTTTTCCTAGGGATAACGGGCTACTCAGTCGCGCAGGGACTGCAGTGCGTCGGATTATACCACCTCCCCGCTGTGACGGTGACGTTCATCCTCAACTTCACCCCAGTCATCGTCCTCATCCTGGGGCTCGCATTCATGAAGACCACGCCGACACCGCGGCAGGTATCCGGGATCGTCCTCGTGATCGCCGGCGCCTACATATACTTCGGCGGAGCCCCCGCCGACAGCCTCACCGGCGTGATCATAATCCTCGTCTCGGGGCTCGGGTGGGCCACGTACCTGGTTGCAGGCCGAGCCTTCTTCAAGCCGGGAGAGATAGGGCCCCTGGGATTATCGGCGTTCGCCATGGGGGCAGGCACCGTCTTCATAGTAGGCTCTGCCTGGATATACGAGGGCTTCACCGCGCTTAGCCCCGGCGGCTGGGGAATAGTGCTCTGGCTTGGGGTGGTGAACACCGCGGCAGCGTTCTTCCTGTGGAACCACGCGCTCCAGAGGGTGGAGGCCTTCGAGATCTCGATAATGCAGAACACTATGCTCATACAGATAGCGATACTCTCTGTGATCTTCCTAGGCGAGAGGCTCACAGCGTCGAAGATGCTCGGGATGGCGGCGGTCTTCGTCGGCGTCTTGATCGTTCAGCTCTCCGGCCTCAGAGGTGCGGGCAGAAGCTGAACTCCCGGTTCTCCATCAACGTGAAACCATACTCGGTAAGGCCGACGCGGCCATCAAGGAGCTCCACATAGTCCAGCGCTTCAAGGTAATCCATGTCTTCGCGCAGTCGCCCCGCGTCGATGAAATCCAGAGACCCCAATTCATCCATGCTCACCGCGCCTCCACCCGAAGCCCGGTGCCTGTAGAGCACCTCCATTATGAAGCGCCTGTTCTCGTCGGCTGAAGCGTCCACGGATATGCCTCACACCCGATGAATTATAGGATTTGCCGCTGCGTTACCACGCGGGCATCAGCAGAGTATATGACGTCGGTTCAGCCGTTTCATCGGCAAGTATAACCGAGGTACGAGGTTAGCCTCGATGGACTACGTGATGTAGCTCGGCTTATCTTCGAAGGCCTAGGGCTTGGTTTCGCCGGTGTCGAAGATGCCGTGCCGGCGTAAGGCGGCTTGTACTACCTCCCTCACCATGTCGTCGTAGGTCTTGCCCGCGGCCAACCACATCATGGGGTAGAAGCTCAGCTCGTCCCGCACAACGTCGTAGTCGATGCCCGGCAGGGTATTCACCTCCAGGAAGTACAGCTCGCCGTCAACGTCCAGCCGGTAGTCTAGCCTAGCCCAGTCGCGGCAGCCCAGCGCCTTGAAGCTGGCCTTGGCGTGGGCCTCTATGCGTCCCCTAAGCTCGTCGTCGATTTTCGCGGGGCACTTGTAGTTGCTGCTGTCGTCGAAGATGCTCTTGGCCTTCTGGCCCAGAACCCTGCCCAGCTCGGGCGGGAACCCGCTGAAGTCCACCTCCAGCACCGGCAGCACCGTCGGCTCCTCGTCGCCGAGGAAGTTGCCCACGAGGCCGACGCTGAACTCCCTGCCGTCGATGAACCTCTCAACCAAAATGGGCTGCCTATAAGTCAGAAGCATCTCCTTGAGCTTCTCCCCGAAGGCACCATCGTCGTTCACCACGTTGTCCCAGTTGATTCCTATGCTGCTTCCCTCATGGCTCGGCTTCAGTATCAGCGGATAATCGAGGCCCTGTCGCATGGGCTCATGGGGGGCCGTGAACACTTGGAACGGCGATGTCTTGAGGCCGTGGTACTCGAGTATCATCTTGGTGGTCGGCTTGTCGAGGCCGATGGCGTTGGCCATTATCCCTGAGCCCACGTACGGGATGCCCAGCATCTCGCAGAAGGCCGGGACCTGGCTCTCCCTGCTCTCACCCCTCAAGCCCTCCGCCCTGCTGAACACGATGTCAGGCTTCTCGAGCCTCAGGTTCTCGTAGCAGTCCTCGTCCGCCTCGATCTGCAGGTACTCCCAGCCCGCCCTCTCAATGGCGTTCATGACGTGGTGGATGGTCTCCTCCGGCTCGAACTCGACGTTGAACTCGTCCTCTGCCACCCTAGTGTTACAGCAGAAGGCCACCCGCAGTCTAGGGAACGTCGCTCAGAACCTCCTTGTAGATGCTCACCGCCTGATTCTTGATGTGGCTGGGCAACGTTATGGCCTCCTGGATCTCGAAGAAGGTCTTGTACAGTTCATCCTCCCTGCCCTTGGCTTCGTCGAGGAACCTCTTCTCGAACTCCTCGACCAGGGGGCTCCTGTCGCCGTTCCTCCACGCCAGGTAGAAGGCGAAGAGCTGCTCGTCCCGGCCCCTGCCCGTGAGGGCATAGGTGTTGACGTCGCTTCCGCCGAAGAGGCTGAAGTAGTCGCGGCAGTCCTCGGTGAGCATGTTGCGGTCCAGACCCACATCCTTGGGGTCGAAACCAGACGCCTTAATGAGGAGGTACATCTTGCTGCAGACGCTGCAGTCCATGCACCATCGATGATCTCTGCCAGCCTCGGTCTCCACGAAGCAGCTCATGTGGTACCTAGACACCTCCGGGTACCTCTTGTAGAGAGTGTAGACCACGGCGATGTCGTTCAGGGGCTCGATGACGCTCATGGTGCGCACGCCGCCTCCGCTGAGCTGCCTGGTGATGAGGTCGATCTGGGTGGTCCAGATGTGGCACTGGTCGTACGCGGGGTAGCAGACGTAGCCTTCCCTGTCGTGGTAGTACTCGCCGCAGCTCTGCTCGTTGCCGAAGAGGATGTACCTGCTGCGGAACATGTGGGCGATGGGCAGTATCATCATGGCGTACTGGGTGCTCTGTAGGCCCCAGCCAAGCTCTGTCTTGCCGACGCCCAGCCTCATGCCGTCCCGGAGGTTGCCCATGGTGTGCTCTATCTTCTGAAGCTCTACGCCGAACTCCTTCATGAAGCCCTTGGCCAGCTTGTCCTTGTGCTTCTCTTCGTAGAGTAGCACCGGTTCCACGATGTACGCCGCCTGAGGGTTCAGACCCAGCTCGCGGCACACAGCCCACGTAAGGAGGCTGTCCTTCCCAAAGCTGAGGCTCACCACGCTGGAGTCCTCACGGGTCTCGTCCTTGAAGGTGGGGAACTTTATCTCGTTGTCCTTGAACCTCATCTTCAGGTTCATGAACTCCTTTAGGAGCTCCGACGTGTACGTGCCGTCTACGTCGGCGCAGCTGGGCAAGTCCATGACGAGGTTCTGGAAGAAGTGAGTCTGGAAGAACGGTGGCGAAGTGTTGAACTTGATCTCGTGCTTCCTGAAGGTCAGTGGGAGGTGGACAGTCTCGGCGTACACAAGGTTGTCGAACAGGACGTCTTTGGCCTCCTGCGGATATGCCTGCCATATCTCGTCAGGATAGTTCAGGACGTACTTGGAGCCACGGAAGAGAATCTCGAAGCCGTGAGCTGTCTGCCTCGCGTTTATGCTTAGGCCATTCACTGTTTCGGACCTACTATTCTAGATCGGTGACTTTAATTGATCGTAATATTTCTTTCTAAAAAGCAGAGGCCATGATAACTGGGCATGTTTACAGATAAGTATAAAGAAGCAGGCATTGGGGACACCGTTTTTACTCGTTCCAGAAACATCGAGAAATTGCTAGATTTCAGTAAACTCTGGCTCAAGTTCGAAGGCGGGAACCCCACCGGAACCATGAAGGACAGGGCCAGCTACGCAACCCTCCACCTAGCCAAGGAGAAGGAGTACGGCGAGATAGCCGTCGCCAGCTGTGGCAACTTCGGCGCTAGCGTGGTTCACCTCAGCAGGTACTTCGAGATCAAGCCCCACGTGTACATACCGGAGAAGTACCAGACGCCGCGAATCGCCGAGATGGAGAGACAGGGAGGCGTGATCCACCGAGCCCCCGGCACCTACGAGGAGCTGGTGGAGCTATGCGCACAGGAGGCAGAGAACAACGGGTGGTACAACGGCAACCCGGGCATAAAAGAGAACACCGAGGTGAGCCTGAAGGCCTACGAATCCATCTCACGGGAGATATTCGACGAGCTCGGCTACGCCCCAGACGCCGTCTCAGTCTCCACGAGCAACGGCACCTGCTTCAGCGGCATCCACCAAGGCTTCAGGAGGCTGAGGCGGCGGGGGCTCACCGACAAGATACCGGTCATGGTCTGCGCGAGCACAGACGGCGGAAACCCCATAGTGACCAGCTACAACAAGGGAAGAAGAAAGATCAGGGACCTAGCCCCCGATGGTATCGTGGAGACCCCGGTGAACGAGCCTATAGTAAACTGGAGGAGCCTCGACGGGCAACACGCGCTGGACGCCCTGTGGAACAGCGGCGGATACGCCGTGGGTATGGGGGACGAGGTGCTCACCGCGTTCAGCCAGCTGATCTTGAACGAGGAGGGACTCTCAGTGCTGCCGGCTTCCTCGGCGGCTCTGGCTGCGATGGCTGAATACGTCAAGGAAAAGGCCAGGCCCAAGGAGTCGACGTTCGTGGTGGTCCTGACCAGCAGAAACTACGGCTAACGGGGCTTCGACACCCAGAGCAGCGAAAAAAGAGCTTTTCAGCCCAAAAACGCCATGAATTAAGGCTTTTAAGTCGGGTGAAACAGCGGTTCCGGTTCTGAAACACCGCGTCCACGGGGTTCCTTATGGTATACTTACGCCTATGGGTCCAACGGTCAAAAATGAAGACGAGAACCAAAACCCTCCTGGTGATGGCCCTCATAGTGGCCTCGTTCCTCGCGGTGACGCCTGTCATGGCCGCCGCGGTGGACGAAACCTCCCCGCAGCCCGAGGCTTTTATTAATCGGGCTAAGCGCCTGCAGAGCATCCAGCAGTCCCTGAAGGCTAAGATACAGAGCAAACTTCAGCTGGCGCAGCCTGAGACCATTGAACTCGACGACCTCAGCGAGGACGAGATCGATGACAGGATCAGCGCCGCGGAGAACGCCCTGGCTGTAGAGAACGGCGACACGGCGAACCCGCTGTGGATCGCCCGCGTGTACGGCTCCTCGTGGCCATTGGGCGACGCGGACGTAGAGGAGAGCAACCTGGCGACCCCGATCGGCACGATGTTCGCGGCCACGAAGGTCAAGGCGACCGAGTACGGCGTAGTCTATGACATTGTCTGGGGCATAGTAGGCCACAACGGTGAACGCGTAGGCGTCAAGGGAGTGGCGGTCCTAGGCAGTGACGGAGTGTTCGTGATGAAGCTCCACGGAGAAGACCTGGATCTATGGGCCATCGGAAGGATAGGTAGAGCGAGGTTCGGCGTGAGGCTGGCCATGAAAGGCTACATGAGCCACGACGGAGACATGTATGGCTTCCACATGAGGGGCAGCGCCTACCCTATCGGCTGGGGCTGGAGGAACCCTCAGGTGCAGAGCACCGAGGCGCTGACTCCTAGCGTGAGCGCTAAAAACACGAGCGTCAAAGCAAGGAAGATGGCCTCAACCTCCTAAACCCCCTTTCTTTTTTTTCTCAATGCTTTTTAGGCTCTCTCACCTTCTCTGGTTAGCCCGGTGAAGCGGATGGCTTGGAGAGAGAAGTACGTCGGATGGTACAGGCTTGTGGAGGAGGAACTGGGCGAGCTGGTCCCTAGCCTCAGCGAGAGAGATGTCATGGAGAACGTGTCCACCGAAGACGAGTTGATCGTGCCCCTCGGAGAGACGGAGATGGACGACGATAAGCCGCTCCCGAGCCTCCACCTCCGGATCAGAGACCAGGGGCTAGAACTGGCCATAGTCTACGGGTCTAAGAAGAGCGTCGAACACCTGGAGAACGTCTACAGGGAGACCCACCGGGAGGAACATGATGGACTGTTCACCCTGCTCGGCGGACTCCACGTCGATTACGAGACCAAGCTCTACTCGAGGAGCGGGGAGGGCTCCGGCATGGAGCTAACGAGAAGATACCTGAGCTCAAGGATGGACGGCGACCTTCTCAGAAGGCTTCTGGATGAGGCTGACGAGCTGCGGAAGGGAGGGAGAAGGATAGTCAACAACCAGTCCGTGTACGTCAAGCCGCAATCCCCTGAGGTCCACTTGGCCTCGGTCAGCAAGCCGCTGAACCAGGATGCGTTCAGGGAGGCCCTGAGAGAGATGAGGCCGCTGATCGAGTTGCTGTCGGACATCAAGACCCGGCGTGAGGTAATAAGAGAGAGGCTGGCCAGACCGAGGAAGACGCGTAGCGTCTACAAAGAGTTCGTCGAAGCGTTGAACCAGGCCAGGGCCGAGGGACTTATCTCGGCTGAGCGGCGGCGGGAGCTCGATAGACGCTGGAGGCAGAGCGAGGAGGAGAGGGATAAGCTCCTTAGGGAGGTTCGGGCTCTACTCAGTCCACAGGACCACTAGTCTTCGCTCGCTCAACCGGGTTCATGCCTTTCTGATTCTATCGAGGCGGGAGGTAGGGCCTGGGCTGATTAAAACCCCACAGCCATGGACTCGAAGCCTGTCAACATCGAGTAGACGCCCCCGTGGAGCAGCCCCGTGTCCCTGTCCTTCACCACGGCTACCGGCCTGCCCCAGCTCTTGAGCTCGGGGTCGACCCAGTCGACGCCGTGGCCCATGGACTTCAGCCTGTCCCGGACGGCGGCCGGGTACCGGGAGTCGATGTAGACGGTCCCCGTCTCACGGGTCAGCCTCGGGGCGTCCACGGCGTCCTGGGCCCCCATGCCGTAGTCGACGACGTGGTGGATGACTTGGGCGACGGAGACCTGTATGTTCCTGCCGCCTGGCGCGCCGAGCACCATGAATGGCTCTCCCTCGTCGAGCAGCACGGTGGGGCAGACGTTCTGTATCCGCCGCTTACGGCCGTCGATGCTGTTGGCGTGGCCCGGCTCCGGGTCGAGGCCGTACATGGCGTTGTTCATCACTATGCCCGTGCCCGGTATCACGACGCCGCAGCCGAAGGAGTTGACGAGGGTCTGGTTGACGCAGACCATGTTCCCGGCCTTGTCGGCCACGGCTAACGCCGTCGTGCACTCCGGCTCGTGTGGCCACGGGTCCCCGGGCTCAACGGCTCCGGCCCTGTCAGGTGCGATCCTCTCCCGGAGCTTGGCTGCGTACTCCTTGGAGACGAGCCCCCTCTGTGGCACCTCGACGAAGCCCGGGTCGCCCATGTACCTGAACCTGTCGGCGAAGGCCAGGCCTACGCTCTCGGCGACGACGTGGAGGCGCTCAGGGCTCATGAAGCCCATGGAGGAGAAGTCGTAGCCCTCCATGATGTTGAGTATCTGCATCATCGTGGTCCCTGAGTGGGTCGGGTCGTACACCACGTCGAGGCCCCTGTAGCTCCCCGGGTCAGGCGTGTGTACGATGGGCTCGTACAGGGCCAGGTCTTCGAGGGTTATTAGGCCGCCGCCCCTCTCCATCTCGCCCGCGATGGCCTCCGCTATCCATCCCTTGTAGAAGGCGTCTCGCCCCTCCGCCGAGATCGCCTCAAGGCACTTGGCGAGCTCCTCGTTCACGAGGACGTGGGGCTCCGTCATCCCCCGGACGTAGGGCAGGTACGGGAACCGGCCCTCCCTGAGGTAGACCCGCCTCCACTCGTCGAAACCCCAGAACCCCTCCATGCGCCTGAAGATGTGGTCGGCGGTCCACCAGCCCACGGCGAAGCCCTCCCTCGCCACCTTGATGGCCGGGGCCATGACTTCCCCGAGGCTCATGGTGCCGTACCGCTCAAGAGCCGTCGTGAGGCCCGCGACGATGCCCGGCGTGGTGCAGGCCTTGTGTCCGACGACGTTGGCGTCGTCCTTCACCTTGTACCAGCCCATCCACCCCGGCTCGGTGACCTCCTCCACCTCGTACATGTCGGGGGTGCAGTTCATGGAAGGCCTGCCCACGTAGTCCACGATGACGTTCTCTCCGGACTCCAGGTGTATCGCCATGACGCCCTCCCCGCCTATGCCGTTCATGGCAGGCTCGACGACGCAGTCCATGAAGGCGGCTGCG
>Ga0209536_100003262_pt1 | contig 26110 bp, 23 predicted proteins | sample DeeMarSeWOR28_12_FD_187461 | JGI IMG/M metagenome (GOLD analysis project Ga0209536, IMG submission 187461) | Marine sediment microbial communities from White Oak River estuary, North Carolina - WOR-2-8_12 (SPAdes) (version 2) | ecosystem: Environmental > Aquatic > Marine > Intertidal zone >...
CCAAATCTGATCTATGCCGGTCAGGTGTTGATCATACCCACGGCCGGCGAGCCACCACCAACACCTGAACCGCCACCTAGTCCTGAACCGCCATCAACCGATTGTACATATACGGTCCAACGTGGGGATACATTATCCAGGATCGCCATTCGATTTAATACATCGGTTTCACAATTGGTGGCGCTTAATGGATTATCCAATCCGAACTTGATTTTCGCTGGGCAGGTTTTAAAAGTGCCATGTGGAACTGGTGGTCCACCACCACCCAATCCCGAACCACCGCCAAACCCACCACCACAGCCACCACCACAGCCCCCACCCGGTGAATGTACCTATACCGTTCGTTCCGGCGATACACTGGGCCGGATCGCCGCCCAATTTGGTACGACTGTGGCCCAGCTTGCATCCATGAATGGTATTGCCAATCCAAACCTTATCTATGCCGGACAGGTGTTGAAAGTACCCTGTGGTTCCAGTGGTGGCTCACCACCTCCGCCTGCACCAGCACCGCCACCCTCCGGTGGAAGTGGCTTTGCCGTCGGGGGACAAACGCAAACACTCGCTAACCCTGGATTGATGCGGGACACAGGCATGACTTGGGTAAAATTTCAGCATAAATGGGCGCCAGGGAACGATCCTGGAGCAATCGCTGATATGGTGAGAACTGCCCACGATAATGGCCTGAAAGCTCTGATTAGCATCACAGGATTGCAGACATATCCTGCGGCTAACGGGATCGATTTCAATGCTTTCACCGAATACCTGCGCGGTGTTGCTTCTTTAGGGGGTGATGCTCCCGACGCCATTGAAGTATGGAACGAACAGAATATTGATTTCGAATGGCCGGAAGGGCAGATCAGCCCTACTTCATACGTCAACAACATGTTGGCTCCAGCATACCGGGCGATTAAGGGGGCTAACCCCAATATCATGGTTATTAGCGGTGCTTTGGCACCCACTGGATTCGATAATGGCACCAATGCCTGGGCCGACGATCGCTATATCGCAGGAATGGCGGCCGCAGGTGCAGCGAACGTAGCTGATTGCATCGGCGTCCACCATAATGCCGGAGCGACCTCTCCCACCGCTCGATCGGGCCACCCCGCTGGAAGTCACTATAGTTGGTATTATCCACCAATGGTCGATTTGTATTCGGGTGCATTTGGTGGCAGTCGACCACTTTGCTTCACAGAGTTGGGGTATCTGTCAAGTGAAGGATACCCAGGTATTCCGCCGAATTTCGCCTGGGCTTCAGGCACGAGTGTGGCCGAGCAAGCTCAATGGTTGGCTGAAGCTGTTAGCCTTTCAAACCAAAGCGGAAAAGTACGGATGGTCATCGTATATAACGTCGATTTTACGTTTTACGATCCAAATGGCGATCCACAAGCTGGCTATGCTATTATTCGACCTGGTGGCAGTTGCCCAGCCTGTGATTCGCTTTCTGGGGTGATCCCGCGTTAGTTGCTGATCGAATTTTTTTTGCACATTGCCCCTGCAATGGTGAGGTGAGAGATGAAAATTAGCAGTATCTTGTCGACCAAGAGCAGCGAAGTCATCACAATTGCTCCTGATCAGACCATATCAGAAGCGATTTCGCGCCTTTCCAGCTACAATATCGGCGTCTTGATAGTGCTTGGAGCTGGTGGCAAAGTCGTGGGCATTATCTCCGAACGCGATATTGTTCGCCGGTTAGTGGAAGATGAAGAACTTCTTAGTCGCGAAGTATCCGAAGTCATGACATCCGAGGTCATTGTGGGCGTTCCGGATGATGATGTTATGTCCGTTGTACACACGATGACCGAAAAGAGATTTCGCCATATCCCTGTCATTGATAAAGGACAGCTCATCGGTATCATCTCCATCGGGGATATCTTAAAGGCGCAACGCGATCAATATCAAGGACAGATTGACACGCTGGAAACGCAAATCATGGCCAGCGACGAATAACAATTACAAGGAAGACAGGTCAGAAATAGAGGAGTGTCAAATGTCGCAAGTAGGTACTGAGGCTCAGCCACTTCGCGTAGCGATTATTGGGGCAGGTCCGGCTGGTTTCTATGCAGCCGAATATTTCTACAAACAAAGCGATCTGGTTGTCGAAATTGACATGTTTGATCGGTTGCCGACGCCATATGGCCTCGTCCGGGCTGGGGTCGCACCCGATCACCAGAAAATCAAATCTGTGACCAAGGTATTTGATAGAGTGGCATCCAAACCTGGCTTCAGATTTTATGGAGGTGTTGAGCTGGGGAAAGACGTTAACGTCGGCGATTTAAGGGAACTCTATCATCAAATTATCTATACCACAGGTGCCCAGACAGACCGCAATCTTAATATTCCCGGAATTGATCTAGAAGGTAGTCATGCCGCTACCGAGTTTGTAGCCTGGTACAATGGCCATCCAGACTACCGGGATCTCGAATTCGACTTATCGCAGGAGCGAGCAGCGGTTATTGGTATTGGCAATGTAGCCGTCGATGTGGCGCGGATCTTATGCCGAACACCCGAGGAATTAGCCAAGACAGATATCGCCGATTATGCCTTGGAGGCCTTGAAAGAAAGCCGGGTGCGAGATGTCTATGTGCTCGGCCGCCGGGGACCGGCACAAGGCAAGTTCACCCCACCGGAATTGAAGGAATTAGGTGAATTAGCCGACGCCGATGTTGTGGTTTTACCAGAAGAGGCTAAATTGGATGAGCTAAGTGCGACATCCATGGCTAACGCTGATCGTGGCACCGTCCGCAATGTTGAATTGATCCAAGAATTTTCGCAAAGGCCGCTAACGGGCAAATCGAACCGTTTGCATATTCGCTTTCTTGTTTCTCCAACTGAATTATTTGGTGATGAGGATGGAAGGGTGACCTCGATGCGATTAGTGCATAACGAGTTATACGCTACTGAAGCTGGTACCTTGCGGCCAAAACCTATCGATCAATATGAAGATATCCAAGTGGATTTGGTGTTTCGATCAATAGGCTACAGGGGCATGCCTTTGCCAGGCGTACCCTTCAATGAAAGTTGGGGCGTTATCTTGAACGAGGAAGGACGTGTATTGGATCCAGATTCGAAACAACCTTTGGTCGGTGAATACACGGCCGGTTGGATCAAACGAGGACCTACCGGGGTCATAGGTACCAACAAACCCGACGCGGTGGAGACGGTCAAACATATGCTAACCGATCTGGCAAAAGGCAATATTCTTAAACCATCTAAACCGTGCCCAGAATCGGCTGAAGAACTTGTAAAGGAACGCCAGCCCGATTACTTCACTTTCGATGATTGGCTGCACTTGGACGCGATTGAGGTGAGCAGGGGTGAGGCTCAAGGACGCCCACGAGTCAAATTCACAAGCGTAGCAGAGATGATTGAAGCGAAGCAGATGTAAATATCATATGGCGCCATGAAAGTTGTTATATATACAGATGGGGGAGCGGATCCTAATCCAGGTGTTGGTGGTTGGGCGGCGATATTGCGGGCGAATAATCACGAAAAGGTCTTGACCGGTAATTCACCTTCGAGCACGAACAATCGAATGGAACTCCAAGCAGCCGTCTCTGCTTTGCAGGCTTTAACTCGCCCGGTTGAGGTTGAGTTTCACACTGATTCGGAATATTTAAAGAAAGGAATCACTGAGTGGATCGAGAAATGGGAGGCCAATAATTGGAAAATAAAGGGAAAACCTGTTGCTAATGTAGATTTGTGGAAAGCGTTGCGCATTTTTACCCAAGAACACGAAATCGAATGGTTTTGGGTAAAAGGTCATTCTGGTGATCCTTTCAACGAACGAGTTGACCGGCTGGCCCGGACAGCCCGGCAAGAACTCATGTCCCAGCAGACACTTTCCCTTGATATCCCAAGCCTTTACGTTCGTGGGTCATGCAAAGGGAACCCAGGGCCCGGAGGCTGGGGAGTTATTCTTGAAATAGGTGATGAGACAGAGCAGTTGAGTGGTTCATCACCAAAGACGACGAATAATCGGATGGAGCTAGTGGCAGTCATTGAGGGACTAGGTTTACTTCTCCCTGGCAGCGATGTCAATGTCATCACTGCGTCCGATTACTTATTCATGGGTGCCACAAAGTGGATTCACGGCTGGCGTAGACGCGGTTGGACAAAACGAGATGGTAAACCTATTAGCAATCAGGATTTGTGGCAGTCTATAGACGGGCTCATGGAACAATACAACATACGGTGGGTGAGCGGGAAGGGAATGCCCGACCATCTGTTCCTGGGGCTGGAGGATGCTGGTCGTTTGGCATCCCTGGCGGTGGAGTTTGAGCTGTAACCGACAACGCCACGTTCTTTGACAATTGATGCCTAGTTGGTAAAATGTCTCGAGCCAAGCCGAAGTGGCGAAATAGGTAGACGCGCTACGTTCAGGGCGTAGTGAGCTTTACGCTCATGTGGGTTCGAGTCCCACCTTCGGCATTAGCGATTTTACCCAACTGCCTGGTTAGGGTTTTTCTATTCCCGTCGTCGCCCGAAGTCTATGAGAGGGATTATTGAATGAATGTTATCGTTATAACCAGCATTGTCGTAGTCATCACCTTGTTGATTGGTGCATTGCTAGCGATTATCGTACGCGCTTTTAGTCGGGCTGTCACTCACGAACAATTAGCTATTGAGGCAGAAAAGAACAGTATCAATCAATCGTTGACTATGGGTTTCGAGATCCCAGTTAATGCTGGATTTGCGGATCAGCTCAAAGTCGCGCGGGAATTAGCGGCGCGACAAGCAGCTCGAATGCCACGTGGAAGCAACCTGGGCATTGGCAAGTTGGGAACGGAAAATCAGCCAACGGCTTTTGATGGGGTGAAGTCTGATCCGTTAACGGCGGTCAAGATCGCCCATTTCCACGGATGGCAATTGCTGCACACCGGTGCTAAAGTAGCTGCTTCCCCTGAAGTAGCGCCAAAAAAAGCGCCCACGCGAGCCGTAGAATCAGAAAAAAGCGCTGATGACCTCGTACCCGGAGTGGATTACTCATTTATTGAGATCACGGAGGATATGAGCCCAGCTGAGAAGCGCAAAGCCAGGATCGCCAATGCGAAGGCGAAATCGGCGGCCATAAAAGCATTGAAGGTCGGTCCCACAGCGGCGCCGGCAACAGTTCCCGGAGGGGAACAAATAGTCGAGCAGGTTCAAGAGCCTGTAGCTCCAGTTCGAAAGTCAACCACAGAGCAGCCTGTTCCAGGTGTGGATTATGAGGTAATTGAAATTACCGATGACATGTCAGCTGAGGAGAAGCGCAAAGCCAGGATCGCCAATGCAAAGGCAAAGTCGGCGGCGATGAAGGCTTACAAACAGGCTGGTAGCGTTGTAATACAAACGACTGTAGCCCAGGAAGATACCGTTCCTGAGACTCAACCGGAACCAATCGAGTCGGCGCCACCAACAGAGATACCTTCCGGCATTCCAGAACCCGATATCATCGAGATCTCAGACGATATGGATCCCGGGGAATTACGAAAAGCCCGAATTCATAATGCTAAGGCAAAGGCTGCTTATAAAAAGGCATTAAAGGAGGCTGGATTCGATCCCGATACAGTTAACATCTAGAATTATCTGGGTTAAAAATCTCTATTTGAGGACTGAGCTACCCAATCGCTCAGTCCTTTTTTCTTGCCAAGATTCCCCCCTGATTGCCGTTCGTCCCTGGGAACAGGCTATGCTAAAATCAATTCTATAGTGTTAGTAGATTATCGAGTCCGTCAAAGAGAATATCTGTTAGCAATAAGCCGCGCCCTCACATCAGAATTGGATTTGTCTGATGTCTTGCGGATCATTGTACAGGCATCAGTAGAATTTATATCCGGCCGTGCTGGCGCGATCATATTAGCCGATCCCAGCGATAATGTTTTTCGAATAGCCGCTGTTTATGGTATTCAGCGGGATCTTATTGAAGAGTTTGCCCCACTCTTACAGGGGTTACCATACCAACCTGGGAAAGAACAAGAAACAATCCCCGAGTTGACCAAACGGATTCAACGAGTCGCCCAAGCAGCCGAAATTGGTGTTACTCAAGTATTGCGGCTGCCGATGTTAAGTGGGGAAACACTTATTGGCATGATTTATGTATTTCAGGAAGCTAATTACCGGATAAGTAGTGATGCCGCTAATCTACTTCAAAGTTTTGCTGATCAGGCTGCAATTGCCGTTAAGAATGCCAGGCTGTACCAGGAAGTGATAAACGAAAAACAACAACAGGATGCGATACTCGAACAGAGCGCAGACGGTATTATAATTCTCGATCGACAACTGAAGATTTCCCGTTTCAACCCGTCAATCAGCCGGATGAGTGGGTGGAGGATAGAAGAAGCCATCGGTCGTAACCACCGAGAAGTAATCCGTTGGCAACATCTCCGTACTGAATTAACCTTAGAAAACGCGATGGCCAACGGCTGGCCCTTACCAGGAGCTGCACCACTGTATGTGGAAGGTGAATTAGAAAAACGTACTGGCGACTCAATTAGCTTGGGAATTACCTATGCACCACTTCTTAATGCCCGGGGGCACATGACGAATGTCATTGCTAATGCTCGTGATTTGACCCGTTTCCGTGAAGAAGAGGAGCTACAAAAAACATTTATATCCGTCGTTAGCCATGAGTTGAAGACGCCTGTTTCGATCATTAAGGGTTATGCCGGCACCTTAGGGCGGCCTGATGGTCAATGGGCACCCGAGGATATTCAGGAATATGCCATGGTTATCGAGGATGAGGCAGACAGACTAACCGAGTTAATTGATAACCTATTGGAAGCGTCACGTCTCCAATCAGGCACCTTTAAGTTGGACATTAGCGATGAGGTTGCGCTAGATAAGCTAGCAGCTGACACCATTCGAAGATTTGAAGGTCAAACCGACAGGCACACATTTCGTCAAGATTTTCCCGATGGTTTTCCAATTGTTCAAGGAGATGAAAGGCGGTTAGTCCAGGTATTCAATAACCTGATTAGCAATGCCATCAAATATTCGCCAGATGGCGGCCGTATCGATGTTATTGGCAGGATTCATGGCGATTACGTAACCGTGTCAGTAAGAGATAATGGCATTGGCATTCCATCCCACGAACAACATAGAATCTTTGAGAAATTCACCCGGCTCGACAATGCACTTAGCCGCAAAACTGAAGGAACCGGTTTGGGATTGTATCTAACTAAGGCAATCATCGAGGCGCACAATGGGAGTATCTGGTTCAGTAGCAATGGCGGCCAAGGTGATCAAGTCTTTCCAGGGACGACATTCACTTTTTCTCTCCCGTTTAAAGGTCAATAATTAGAATATTCGCGGATCGGTAAGTTCTGGGATAACCTCCCAAAGCTCGATCACTTAGGAGTTTTAATGCAAACCCAGATAACATGCCCAGTATGTCAAACAAAATTCGTTGGTGAGGTTCACCAAATCGTGGATGTTGGCCAGGATCCAGAACTGAAGGAGATGTTTTTAGGTGGCTATCTAAACGTGGTTCAATGTCCATCGTGTGGTTCAGTGACCCAGGTCGGAACACCGCTACTATATCATGATCCGGAACATGAATTATTTTTGGTTCATGTGCCGATGGAAATGAATTTATCACATGAAGAACAGCAACAATTGATTGGACAATTGGTTAGGAGAGCGATGGATAGCCTGCCGCCTGAGCAGAGACGCGGCTATATGCTTCAACCTCAAACCGTCATCAGTATGCAGACACTGGTAGAAAAAGTTCTAGAAACCGAAGGCATCACGCCTGAGATGGTAGCAAAACAACGTGCTCAGGCTGATCTACTGCAGGAATTATTATTAGCTGATAAAGAGATGGTCGAAAATCTTATCAATGAGCGGGCGGACCAAATTGACGCTGGTTTCTTTGCTTTGTTGCGGGCTTTGATGGAATCGGCTGAGCAGGCAGGGCAAGAAGACCAGATGATGAAGCTTGTAAATTTGCAGGCACTGCTTTTCCGAAAAACCGAATATGGTCAGAAACTGGAGCGGCAACAGCAGGCTCTTCATGCCTTCACTAGAGAAGCCAAGCAGGCTGGTGGGCTTACACCACGCCTTTTGCTTAAACATGTCTTGGCAAATCGAGACGATGAGGCTGTGGTTGAATCGCTGGTGATGGCTGGACAGCAAGCGTTCAATTACGAGTTTTTTGTCTTGCTAAGTGAAAGGATCGAAAAACGTCAGAAATCGGGTATCGATGCTAACGAGTTGCTGGACTTGCGCGAATATTTATTGCAATTACAGCAAGAAATGGAACAAAAATCTCGCGAAATAATGGCCGAAGCCCAAAAAATACTGAGTCAGTTACTGTCTGCAGAGGATAAGCAGACTGCGATAAAGGCCAACATGGGCAACTTTGACGACGTATTCATGTTAGTGCTGTCCGCTTCAATTGCTCAGGCTGAAAATAGGGGCGATATGTCGCGGTTGGCCGATCTTCGCGAGATTCAGAATGGAATCGTCCAGGTAATCGAACAACAATCTCCGCCTCAAGTCAGATTGATAAACCAGTTACTCAGGGCTGAGAGCGATGAGGAGATGCGCCAGTTACTCGACGAAAACACCGAGCTTGTACAACCTGAGCTTATGGAACTAGTCGGAGCGATATCGGCTCAGGCTGATGAGAAGGACGATCAAGAGCTTAAAAGCCGCCTTGGACGATTAGAAACCGTTATAGCCAATCGACTGGTGACCTAGTGAGGCGTGTTGTCAAGACGAAAACCGTGTCCGCGAACTGTTACCACGTAATCGTGATCATCCAGTTCAGCAAGCCGGTCACGCAGTCGCCGGACTAAAGCGTCAATCGCCTGTTCGGTTACGCCAATGCCGTCCGTACCAGGCCAGACGATGTCGACGATGCTATCCCGATCGACAACCGCTCCTTTTGCATCAAATAAAGCTTCCAGGAGACGAAATTGGGCCAATGATAGGGGAGGTAAGAGTTCTTGCCCTTGAATTCGCACGGCGCGTTGGAGTTTGTCTAATTCCATATTGCCTTGGGGCTCGGGTTCCTCCATAGTCAGTGGTACTGTGGCATCTGTCCCAACAAAAATTAGCTTGACGCGAAGTGCGATTTGGATTTCATCGCCATCTCGAAGCGTTGTGGAACCTTTTACCTGAGTTCCGTTTAGGTGAGTCCCATTCTTACTTCCTAAGTCGTGGAGAACATAGGTGCCGCCGATACTGGTGATCCTTGCATGGTGGCGAGAAACCTGGCGTTCTGGTAAGACGAGCTGGCAGTCACTTCCCCGGCCGATAAGGAATTCTTCGCTTTCTATTGTCCATCGCTCGCCCGTTAACTGACCTTCACGAGCAATCAGGATTGGTTTGTCGTTCATATTCTTGTTGCCCTCGCCAACTCAATATTGAACAATTGCATTATAATCGATATAAGCATAAAAGGTATTCTTTCGAAGTAAAATGATTGGCAAACTTCAGAGCGGAACTGTTTTGCGAGAACGGTATAAAATCACCGACGTTGTCGGCCGGGGCGGTATGGGAAACGTGTACCGGGCCGAAGATTTGCGTTTGCCTGGGCGTTTGTGTGCGATAAAGGAAGTACAACCGGAGGCCAATATTTCTCCCGAGGCACGCCTGCAAGAACAATCCCAATTCTTGCGCGAAGCCAGTTTGTTGGCACAGTTGGACCATCCCAATTTACCTAAGGTGTCAGATTTCTTTACTGATGGAGGTCGTGATTACCTCGTAATGGATTTCGTTCCTGGTAAAAATCTCAAAGAAATGATAGACGATAGCCAGGTTCAAGGTCAAAAATTAAGCGTCAAGACAGTGATGGAATGGGCTCTTCAAATCATGGACGCGATGGAATATCTTCATAATCAAGACCCTCCTGTTTTACACCGGGATATTAAACCAGCCAACATCAAATTAACGCCAGATGATCGGATAAAGCTGGTTGATTTCGGCCTCGCTAAAGTTATGACGGGTGATTCATCAAGCACCGTTACCGTGATTCAAGGACGAGGGACCGCCTACTATACGCCATTAGAGCAATATGGTGCAGAATCCGAACATACGGATGTGCGTTCAGATATTTACGCCTTTGGAGGCACGTTATACCATCTATTGGCAGCCCAGGCACCTCCTGAAGCGAAGGAGAGGTTTCTAAATCCGGCTGTTTTGCGATCATTACAATCAATTAACACAGAAGTCGATCGTAATATGAGTGATTCCATTCATTGGGCGCTTGAGATGCATCCTGATGACAGACCAGAAAACGTCGCTAGGTTACGAAGTACTTTACTTGGAGAAGGACCTCGGCCGCCAAGGATTAATGATGGAAAAGATGGCGATAGTATAGCGGATGCGATCAAGATCAACTCCATGATCCTGCTAATAGCCATCGGTCTTTTTGTTTTAGCCGTGATGCTAACCCTCATGTAAATGTCACCTTGACATATCAGTGCAGCACAGCTATATTTTTAAGTGTGTTTTGCCCCGAAGAATTTTGGACGAAGACCCGATTCTATTTGACGCGAAGAGCCTAGAAAAGGAGGTGGCTTTGTGGCTAGTGTAACCTATCGAAATGTGTACAAGCGATTCGGCGATTTCACGGCTGTCGAGGATTTAAGTATCGAAGTAGCTGATAAAGAATTCGTCGTCTTCGTAGGTCCTTCAGGTTGTGGCAAATCGACCAGCCTCAGAATGCTGGCCGGATTGGAGGAGATTTCTGAAGGCGAAATACTCATTGGCGATCGGGTTGTAAATGATGTCCCACCTAAAGATCGTGACATCGCCATGGTGTTTCAGTCATATGCCCTCTATCCTCACATGTCCGTCTATGACAATATGGCGTTTGGATTGAAATTGCGTAAAACGCCTAAGAATGAAATTGACAGGCGTGTGAATGAGGCGGCAGATATTCTAGGTTTAACAACCCTCCTGGATCGGAAACCAAAGGCGCTATCTGGTGGCCAAAGACAACGAGTTGCCGTTGGCCGGGCGATTGTGCGCGAACCTGATGTGTTTCTTATGGATGAGCCACTTTCAAACCTGGATGCCAAACTTCGGGTATCAGCTCGAGCAAATATCTCGAAGTTGCATAAACGACTAGGTACGACATTTATTTACGTCACCCATGACCAGGTGGAAGCGATGACCATGGGTGACAGAATCATGGTTATTAGCGATGGTATCCTCCAGCAGATCGACACACCACGTAATCTATACAATACCCCGAACAATGTATTCGTTGCTGGGTTCATTGGTAGCCCGAGCATGAATTTCTTCGATGCAACCCTTGTCGGAGAAGAAGGTAAATTGTTTGTCGACACTGGTGATTTTCGCGTCCATGTACCCGAAGGGCGAAAGAAGGCCTATGGGGATTACGTTGGGAAGGAAGTGATATTTGGGATCCGCCCGGAAAACATTCATGCCACTCCCTATGTTCCCCCAAACATCGATGCATCGCCGGTGAAAGCCAATGTCGAGGTAATAGAACTATTAGGTCATGAGCTTCATCTATTTCTCAATTCAGGGAAAAATAGTTTTGTTGCCATTGTCGATACACGCTTGGCACCGTCAGTTGGAAACGATGTCGATCTAGTCGTGAATGTCGATCAAATGCATCTTTTCAACAAGGATACTGAAGCAGCCATTCGCTGATGGTAATTAATGATTGATAAATAAAGCCGCTGCTGCCTCAGCAGCGGCTTTATTTCTGCCTCGAAAATTAACGAATTATTTCCATGCCTGAGGCGAACCATCAAGTTGGCGAGATATTCCGGGTTCAATTCGTTTGGAGAATTCCAGACGGTGACTTTTTGCGAGCTATTTTTACAGCAGAAGTGCTGTTGCAAGATGATGTTTCAGACAAGTATGTCGTCCGCCTAGCGCAATTCGTTTCTGGCCGACAGGAAGCTCCAGATGGTTCGGCGAGGCCATTAGAAAATGTTGCCAGGGATTATTGGGCTTTAGTAAACCAACTTGAAGATCGGAAGATTTCGTTGGCATTTGAAGCGGATGACGGCCGGCCCCTCTGGCTTAGGTTGGAAACGTTAACGGGTGAGCATAATTTCTTCAGGCGCCTCAACGAGTTGCCCCCACAGTTTCAAGATTGGCAAGTAGATTAGCAAAAATCGTTCAAATGTTTGTGCCGATATTCGTGTGAAGCGATAATCAATCAAAGAGTCGGCGCCACATATTAGTTTGTAGTATTGAATCTGGATCGTGTTGTTCCTTCAAGGACCGAAACTGTTCAATAACATTATTGCCAAGATACGAATGAAAGGTTTCAGGTCTCAATGTGCTATCTTTCGCCAAGTAAAATCGGCCGGCAGCATTGATTACAATCTCATCCATCTCTCTTGCTAACGCCAGCAGTTTTGATCGGCGCTTAGGTGTAACCCGAAAATCCATTGCCATGGAGTAGCCATCCACGCCATGCGAGATAAGAAATTCATCCGGACGATGTCGTTTGAGGACAGTAAGATAATTTTGTAGCCCTCGCTTCTGGCACAGGCGTAACAAATCACTAAAAGCATCCAATGCATTTTCCTTGGGAACAAAACACTGATATTGGATCAAACCACCTGGCCCATAAGCAAGTTTGAAGTTAGGAACGTAGTCGAGAAGAAAGTGAAAAGCCACGTGTGATTGTAAGAATATAGAGCCGTGAGTAATCTTCGAGGACCAGTATTTACCCATGTTAGTGAATCGTGCTCCAAGGTTATTAAATAATGGTCGCATAAACCGCCACATAATCGACCTGGGCATAATCCCAAACATCACATCGGGCAGATGCTGATAATCTAAGCGCATCGTCTGATGGGGACTTGGGTCTACACCAGTTGGTAGGTACCGGGCAAGGTGGATTTGACCCCGGCCGAGAGATTTACCTTTGGCAAAGGCGTCGATCCATCCGACGAGATAATCAGAATTGGGCAGATTATCCTCGAACTGATCTATCATCTCCCCAATATTACTGCTAGCTAGTGCCTCTACCGCGAGGAGACCAGAATACACTCTTTTCAACTTGAGAGTAATGGATGTGAAAATCCCTAGCATGCCGAATCCACCGATGGTAGCAAAAAACAGATCACGATTGTCTTCACGATTACACGTGACCACATCGCCTGAAGGCAATAATAGTTCGAATTCGTAAATATGATCGCCAATCGTGCCCGCCTTCCAGGCATTCTTTCCATGAACATTCATGCCAGCACAGCCGCCAATCGTGGGTTTGGCCGTGCCGGGAACGACGGCCGGCCACCAGCCATCTTCCAGCACATATTGCCACAGTTGAGAAATGGTCACTCCCGGTTCGACCCGAATTTGGCCAGCTTCTGGATTCCAATCAAGGATACGATTCATTCTTCGCATGTCGAGCGTGATATTTTCGCCATTTAAAGTTGCATCCCCATAGCTATAACCTGCACCTCGGAGTCCGATACTTCGGTGGCTGGTGTTGGCAATGCTTAAAACTCGTCGAATTTCTTCGAGGGTGCTAGGCCGGTAAACAAAGCTCATGGCATTGGATGCCCGACCCCAGGCTGAAACTCGCTCTAATCGGCTTAACGGTAGGCTGAAATTAGTCTGATCGTTTTGTACAAGTTGGTTTATTTGGCTTGCATTGAATTTGATATCTTCTATCTTCATGGTTGTTGGTCGTGAGTCCCGTTGCTTAGATGTTTAACCGGCGAAAAATCACCGACGGCATGTGCCTAATAACCAGGCCAGCGAAGCGCCAGCGTTTTGGAATATACACGGTCTGTTTTCTTTTCTCAATCGCCCGGTAGATTTGGTGGGCTGCCTCTTCCGGCGAAATAACCCACATCGTTCGAGGGGCATTTTCCAATAACCTGGTATCGACAAATCCAGGTTTAATCGTCGTAACGGTCACTCCATACCGGGATAATCGATTTCTTAATGCCTCCAGGTAGGTATCTAATCCAGCTTTACTCGTGTTGTAGCCTGGATTCAGCCGCCGGCCCCGATCGGCAGCGATTGATGATATACCGACGATATGGCCTGCTGCAGCGCGCTCGAAACGAGCAGCTGCCAGACCTAGCCAGGCCATGGCACCGAGCAAGTTAACATTGACCATTGCCGAATCTTTTTCAAAGTTGTACTCATCTTCAGACATCGGCGGTTGGACGCCAGCTGCATAGACGACTAGGTCTAATCCACCCAAATCAGCAGCGATATTTTGAAAGAGAGCGGCCGTGCCATCAAAATCGGCGACATTGTGCGAATAATAGAGTGCCTTGGCAGAATTTGTGGCCGATTGATTCACCTCCTCACATAATTTGGATAGAATGGCTTCGCGGCGGGCGACTACTGCAACACAATAACTGTTTTCCACGAGAGTTTGCACTAAAGCAGCCCCAATGCCCGAAGATCCACCCACGATAAGGGCGGTTTTATGTGGCTGAAGTGGTTTCACAGGTGGCACTTCGGGATTTGGCATTTAGTTTTCCTTTGACCAAGATTGGGTATTTTAGCACATGTGATGTCAGTTTAAAGAGCTCAAGTACTTGCGAGCTATTGTACATTTGTTAGAATAGTTACCGATATGAGTTTCATCGCACGTCTAATTGCCCACCACTATCATCATCACCACCAAAATGATAACTCCCTGGTCGGGCAATGCTGCTGGCGAGCGTAACGATTAGAAATACTTAGTCCATTTACTGCTATTAAAAGAAGCGCTTCCCGACAAGGAGGCGCTTTTTTTTATAGGATAACTGGTTAGAGAGGTTCGCATGAATCAAGACAGACGAGATATTCGATTGGCATTACCAAGTAAGGGTAGGCTTGCCGATGACGCTCTTGAATTGCTGGCAAGCTCAGGCTTACGAGTACATAAACCAAATCCTCGCCAATATGCGGCCATCATCCCTAGTTTGCCTGGGATAACCGTTTTGTTTCAACGTCCTGGCGATATCGTCGTTAGTATTCGGGACGGAAGTGTCGATTTTGGCATAACTGGATGGGATGTGGTTTCTGAAGGAGCTTTGGCAGCCAATGATGGGAATGGATCTGTTCTGACTTTACTGAAAAACCTTGGCTTCGGTGAATGTACATTAAATGTGATTGTCCCAGAGAATTGGTCTTCGGTGAAGAGAATGGTCGATCTCGGGCAAATACAAGCCAAAATTGAACATCCATCATTGCGCATCGCTACTAAATTTCATCAATTGACCAAGGATTTCTTTATTAAACATGGCTATGAGGATATTCGCCTGATATCGGCCGAGGGCACTTTAGAAATTGCTCCTAGTATCGGCTATGCTGATCTCATAGTCGACCTTGTATCTACGGGAACGACGCTACGAGACAATCGGCTGCGCACCTTACAGGATGGATTGATACTCGAGTCACAAGCATGCCTGATCGCCAATAAAATATCATTAAGGAAAAGACCGGAAGTTCTGGCGATCGCCAAAAGATTACTGGAATTTATCGTAGCCAATCTTCGGGCGGAGGAAAACGTTGCCATTTTTGCCAACGTCCGCAGCGACTCCCCTGAAGCTATTGCTGCCTCCATATTCAAAAAGAAAGTCATTGGTGGACTACAAGGTCCAACGATTTCACCGGTCATAGCTAGAGAAGGGGGTGATTGGTTCGCAGTTAATATTATCGTTCGCAAAGATCAATTGGCGGATGCAATTGAAGAATTGAGAGATATTGGAGGGAGCGGTGTGATCGTCTCCCCTGTCAATTTCATTTTCGAGGAAGAACCACCGGCTTATCGCGATATGCTAGCTGCATTGGAGGGATAAATGATTCAAATCTACGATGTATATACTGCACGACAAAGCATCCTTCAAAGAGCTTCAGGCCCGGATAAATTCTACTCCACGGCCGTTGCAGAAATGGTTGAAAAGGTTTTTGGCAGCGGTGTAACGCCGTCGCAAGCCGTAACCGAAATCGTTGAAAGTGTGCGCAAAAATGGAGAAATTGCACTGCAGCAGTGGTCCAAAAAACTTGACCAGGTAACGCTTAATGACTTTCGTGTGTCTCCAAAAGAAATGCTTAACGCCTATGATTCATTAACGGCCCAGGAGAAAAAAGCATTGAAAGATGCCCGGGATCGCATCCGCGTCTTTCATGAGCTCCAGCCTATGCCCGAGTGGCAAACTACAGCTCTAGGAGGGGTGTTGGGACAGAGAGTTACGCCAATCGACAGGGTAGGTATATATGTGCCTGGTGGCACAGCACCGCTGCCTTCTTCGCTTTTAATGTCGGTGATTCCCGCCCAAGTTGCAGGGGTCGGCCAGTGTATCATTTGTACCCCTCCAAGTCCCCACCCATCGATTTTGGCTGTTGCCCATTTGTGTAGCCCCGTGGAATTGTATCAAGTTGGCGGTGCCCAGGCGATAGCCGCCATGGCTTATGGAACAGCAACGATACCCAAGGTAGATAAAATTGTCGGGGCAGGCAACTTATTTGTGACCCTGGCAAAACAGCAATTATTTGGGGTCGTAGGTATTGACGCTCTGGCTGGACCGACAGAAACGATGATCATCGCCGATAGTACGGCAAATCCAAAGTGGGTAGCAGCGGACTTGCTGGCTCAAGCGGAGCACGATGTGATGGCAAGTGCTATTCTACTTACACCAGACCTTGAGCTGGCTAAAGAAGTACAGGTTGAAGTTGCCAGACAATTGGAGGATTTATCACGGGCAAACATTATCGCCCGGTCACTCCGGGATTGCGGCGGAATCGTCCTTACTTCTGGTATCGATGAAGCGATCATATTAGCCAATGATTACGCGGCCGAGCATTTATGCCTTGAGGTATCGAATCCTCAATCCGTGGCGGACAAAATTACCAATGCTGGTGGCATTTTTATTGGCGATAGATCTTTTGAAGTCCTCGGTGATTATGTTGCTGGACCAAGTCATGTCATGCCAACCGGGGGGTCGGCTCGGTTTTCGTCACCTTTAAATGTGCTTGATTTTGTCAAAATTACCAGCATCATAGCCTTGGATCCACAAACAAGCATGGAAATTGGTCAATCAGCGGCTGAGATCGCCGATATGGAAACACTTACTGCCCATGCATCGGCAGCGAGGATTCGTCAAGGAGAAAATTGTGTCTAAATATTCGGCTTTTGTTCGCCAACACATTCATACAATGCCAAAATATCAGCCGGTAGTGCCGCTAGAAATATTATCAGGACAGCTTAATCGTTCTGCTGATACGATTCTAAAACTTGACGCAAACGAAAATCCATATGGTCCTTTGGATGTCGTTCAAAAGGAAATAAAAAACCTGCCCTACATACATATCTATCCTGATCCTTCAAGTAATAAATTATGCAGGGCTTTGTCCAAGTATCATGAACTACCTTTAAGTAATATTGTCCCTGGAGCGGGAGCGGATGAGCTAATCGACCTAACCATGCGGCTTTTTCTCGAACCTGGAGATGCTATCGTTAATTGCCCACCAACTTTTGGGATGTATTCTTTCGACGCCTTGTTGAATGGAGCTACTGTCCTATCTGTAGGACGAAATAAGGACTTTTCATTGGATATTGCCAAAATTGAAGATGTGATCAAGAATGAAAAACCAAAGCTAATTATTATTTCTTCGCCGAATAATCCAGATGGCAGTGTTCCTCCCCTAACAACGATCAAACGGCTATTAGACTTGCCAATAATAGTAGTTATTGATGAAGCCTATGTGGATTTCGCACCCAGCGGCACAAGTGTGATTGAGGAAGTGTTGACCAGAGAGAACCTGATCGTTTTGCGAACATTTAGTAAATGGGCGGGACTCGCCGGGCTTCGGGTAGGTTATGGAGTATTTCCCGATTGGATGATACCTTTTTTATGGAAAATCAAACAGCCTTACAATGTATCAGTCACGGCATCGGCCGCAGCTGTCATCTCCCTTCAACACGCTGATGCATTACGATCTCGCGTGAAAATGATTGTGCGCGAGCGAGAACGTTTATATGCCGGGCTCAGTAAGATTAAGTGGGTAGAACCATATCCATCGCATGCAAATTTCATATTGTTTCGAGTCTTATTCCGGCCGGCAATCGATGTGCGGAATCTGTTGCTTGAATCGGGGATTATTGTGCGCCATTTTGACAAGCCAGGATTGGATGATCACATTCGCGTTACCGTAGGGAAACCTGAAGAAAATGAGGCACTTCTTGATAGGCTTGTTGATGTGAGGTAAATGATGCGGAGCTCTAAAATAGATCGCCAAACAAAGGAAACGTCAATTCACCTGGAATTAAATCTGGATGGTGTTGGGGAAGCGGAAGTCGATACAGGCATTGGTTTTTTGGACCATATGCTTGAACAAATGATCGTTCATGGACTATTGGATCTTCGATTGAAAGCGGTTGGGGATCTGCACGTCGACTACCATCATACAGTCGAAGACTGCGCATTGGCCCTGGGCATGGCTATTAATGCGGCATTAGGTGATAAAAAGGGCATCGTGCGCATGTCATCCGCCCATGTGCCCATGGATGAAGCTTTGGGATTTGTGGCCATTGATTTTTCGGGTCGGCCATATGCCGTCGTCGAAGGGAATTGGAAAAGTTCGGCAGTGGGCGGTATTTCAACGAGTTTAATGGATCATTTTTTCGAATCCCTATCTGCAGCAGCCAGGTGTAATTTGCATGTCCGTATACTCTATGGGCGAGATGATCATCATCAGGCAGAGGCCCTTTTTAAGGCCCTGGGACGTGCGCTAGATGGTGCTACACAGGTCGATCGACGAAGGTCCAAAATAATCCCTAGCACTAAAGGGGTGATCTGATGATAGCCTTGGTGGATAGCGGCACTGGAAATCTGCGATCAGTAAAAAAGGCTCTAGAGACTGTTGGAGCAGAAGTCAACCTAACGAACAATTCTGAAGAGATCTTAGCAGCGGAAAAGGTCGCCCTACCAGGAGTTGGCGCATTCGGCGACAGCATGAAAGGTCTTCTCGAGCGTGGCTTGGTTGACGTTATCAATGATGTTGTCCTCCGGGGGACGACGTTGCTCGGAATCTGTGTGGGAATGCAACTGCTATTTGACAGTAGTGAAGAGCTAGGTTTTTACCAGGGTCTTGGATTCGTGCCAGGGCGTGTAAAAAGATTCGATACCCCAGGTCTTAAGGTTCCACAGACTGGGTGGAACCAATTAAAACTGATTCGGAATTGTCCATTGTTTCGTGGATTACCAGATGAAAGCTATGCATATTTTAACCATAGTTACTATTGTGAAGTCGACGATATGAATGACATGGTAACCGAAACCGAATATGGTATTGGTTTTGCTTCAGCAATTCAACGAGACAATGTCTATGGCGTGCAATTTCATCCTGAAAAAAGCCAAAAGGTGGGATTAACGATATTAAAAAATTTCTTGGAGTTGTGCTGATGAATTCCTTTACTGTATTTCCGGCGATTGACTTGCGTGGCGGACAGGTTGTGCGCTTAATCCAGGGTGATCCAGGAAAAAAGACCATTTATAGTAATAATCCTGAGGAAATTGTTTTGCGGTGGTTGGAAGCAGGAGCAACGTGGATTCACGTTGTAAATTTGGATGGTGCTTTTGGCGATCATGACCAGACCAATCTGGCAGCTCTGAATAAGATCGTTTCTTTGACTGCGGATTTCAATATTCAATTTGGCGGTGGGTTGCGATCAATATCTGATATCAAGAGAATTCTGGAGCTGGGCGTGCACCGCGTTGTCTTAGGTACCATAGCTCTTGACCCCCGTTTTTCATTATCAAAAATCATAAAGATGTACGGCAGTGAACGAATAGTGGTTGGTATTGATGCTCGTGACGATAGAGTTCGGATAAAAGGATGGACTGAGACGACCAATGTTGATCCAATAACTTTGGGCCGGGACCTTTATGATGAGGGCGTCCGAAATGTCGTTTACACAAACATCTCCAAAGATGGCATGGGCAGTGGTGTCGACATTCAAGCTAGTAAAAAATTGGCCGACAAGACTGGGCTATCCGTTGTTGCTTCAGGTGGAGTTGCCACGATAAATGATGTAAAGGCTGTACGCGAAGCAGGTCTGAGTGGTGTGATCATCGGCCGGGCTTTATATGAAGGTCAGATCGACCTGCACGAGGCCTTAACATGTTAGCAAAGCGAATAATCCCATGCCTGGATGTCCGCGATGGTCGAGTGGTAAAAGGAGTCAACTTCATTAATTTACGTGATGCTGGTGATCCCGTCGAACAGGCGCGAATATATGACCGCATGGGGGCCGATGAGCTGGTTTTCCTAGATATATCGGCTACTCCTGAGGGTCGAAGGACCACTGCTCAGATGGTTAGGAAGGTCGCCGATGAAATATTTCTCCCATTTACAGTTGGTGGTGGCATCAGGTCCTGGTTGGATGTCCGTCAAATCCTGCTGGCTGGGGCCGATAAAGTCAGCATCAATTCGGCCGCGGTTCGTGATCCAGGAATTCTTGCCGAATGTGCCAAACGGTTTGGAAGTCAATGCATCGTACTGGCCATTGATGCTAAAAAGTTAGGAGGTGGATCCTGGGAAGTCTATGTAAATGGTGGACGGCAACCGACTGGTCTGGATGTTCTTGCTTGGGCAGAGCGTGGAGTTGCCTTAGGGGCAGGAGAAATTCTATTGACGAGTATGGATGCTGATGGGACTCTCGCTGGTTACGACGTAAAATTGACAAAGGCAGTTGCCAGAACTGTCAACGTCCCCGTGATCGCCAGTGGTGGAGCCGGAACTCTATCTCATTTTGCAGAAGTTTTTTCGGCCGGTGGTGCAGATGCTGCCCTTGCTGCATCACTCTTCCATGATAGTAAGTTATCTATCCAGGAAGTGAAGGATTTTTTGATTAGTCAGGGAATAGCCGTAAGAATTGCCAGTTGAATAACATGATAAAAAAAGTAAATTTCAATGAGCAGGGGCTAATTCCAACTGTGATTCAGGACGATTTATCCGAACAAGTTTTAATGGTTGCCTGGTCGAATGAAGAGTCGTTGCGATTAACAATAGAGACGGGCCAAGTTCATTTCTGGAGTAGAAGTCGCCAGGCATTGTGGCGCAAAGGCGCTACTTCGGGAAATTTAATGCTGGTTGAAAGCATTCATATAGATTGCGATAAGGACACCTTGCTTATTCGAGTAAAACCGACTGGGCCAGTTTGTCACACAGGAGAGGTGACCTGTTTTTTCCGAACCTTGGATGAATTATGATCGATAAACTTTTTGAAATCATTGAGGATCGCCGGTTCAATCCGCGCTCCGGCTCCTATACATCCCTTCTTTTTACAGAAGGTGAAGATGTAATCCTGAAGAAAGTCGGTGAAGAAGCCATGGAAGTGATCCTGGCTGCAAAGGCCCAAGGGGATGAAAGATTAGTGCAGGAGCTCGCCGATCTCTTTTACCATTCGTTAGTTTTGTTGTCGTGTCGCGGACTATCGCTAGAGGATTTAAAAGAAGAACTACGTAGGCGGCACAATGTTTAAGACAGTACACAATTATGCGTTGCGAAATGGCGTAAAGGCGTCACTGATAATTTCGCTCACTTTGAAAACCTCTGCTACCCTAACGACTTTGCAGTGAATAGTAGCGGAAACTACTCCAGGTAAATCGGATTGCTATAAATCCAGCCACGTTTCTTTCCAAAATAATTAATCTTGCACTCCACTCGATATGCCCCCTGTTCGATCGGAATGTGGGTTAAATTCGAGTCGTCGTGGCATTCGGCAACAGTCACGCCGTTTCTTAACAATCGGATGTTGCACTTTGCTGGTGTTTTTACTTGAAGCGTGGCTCCACTTCTCATTTTAATCCGATCACCCATAATACCTTTCGATTGGCTCTGACCACTGAAACGGAATCCTTTTGTCGAATGAGCCATGTCATATCCGATCCAGGCATTTCCGTTTCCGATGGCCTCAAGCACAAGACTCTTATCATGGATTAATTCGCCATTCAACTCCTCCCCCACCAAAATATGAGTGTTGATCGCCCGAAACAGAAATTCATAGGGGAAGATCACCAATGAATATGGTCCTATTTGATATTTGAAGGCATGGGCATCGCTATTTCCAATGGCAGCTATCCTTTTGCCATTCTTTAATAACTCATCCCATTTGTCCAAGGTGGCCGGTTGGGGACCATTGATATATCGTTTTGGATTAAGGGCAACGCGAAGGGCTTTGAACCTATTGGATAGATGTCCTTTAAAATCGGACATATAATTCCAGATTTCCAGACCTGTATAGCCATCTACCTCCCAGTTGTGCCAGCCTAAGCTGCCTTCGTTAAAAAGGGGAGCATCCGGGTCAAAAGGGTGGGCCAAGAAGCCGTATCCGCCGGCCGCCGTGGTTTCATCTATTAGCTTCTGAGGATCGTAGGCGTATTGTGCCAATTCGGTATTTGCACCGTAGGCCAGGAAATGGCTAGCCTGAGGTTGTCGTCGCGGATTATGAACTTCCTCGCCGACCAGCAACAAGACACGCTGCTCATTGTTAGTGTAGTATCCTTCAACGCCGTTTACCCAAATATTGTGATCGGTCACCACGATGAAGTCCAAACCAGCTTGAATGGCATCTTTGGCTATCTCTCCATGCCAGCTGGCACCATCAGAGTATGGGGTGTGCATGTGGAGGTTACCAGTGAGTTCGTGCATCAGTAAATATTCTACCCTGGCCGATAAGCATGATTGTATACGGCGCGAATTATAAATCATGCCACTATTCCGACAAGAAGCTAATATTCGATAGGAGTAATCCCCCCTTGCTCGGACCATTCTGGTCGTTATAATGCGCCAATGATGCAATTCGATTTCCGCAAAAAAAGATATGCTGTGACCATCTTACTTTGTTATATGGCCGTTATATCGATTTCTTGCCAGCAGGGTATCGAAAGCGGCATCACCTCACTGGCGACGCCTATTCCTCAAGGTACAAGCCAGTTAACGCCTTTGTCGGATTCGTTAGCACGTGGACCTACACTACCTCAACGCCACTTAGATAATACTGGACAGCCAGAATTCGTGACCGTGGGAGTTGTCAGTGCCAGTGAAGAGCCCGTGGGACTACAAATGCCAGCTTTCATAGAGGCAGAAGTCGCCGGTCGAAGGATAAAAAATGTAGTTCTAATGGCGGGTGATCAAGGAGAGGATGGAAGTAAACGATTGTTATTATTTGATGAGTTAATACCTGAGCCTTTTTCCGATGAATCAGAAATTTGGCCGGATGGGATTCATGAAATAGTTCATGTCTGGTATTCTTTGGGCGATTACCTGACCGATGATGCTAATGGTGACTTTGTCCTGCTGCAAGATTCGAATCTTGGAAAATTAATGCGTACGGTTGACGGCCGATTTCGACATGCGGGTCAGGAAAATTATATTGAAGCCATCTTAATCGTTGATACAGGGGAAGGTGGTTCAATAGGTTTGATAGAATCAACCACCGGATCAACAATTAGCCCCCAACCTGGCGACGAATTCCAAATCACGAATATTGATTTGTTGGAAGATCTGAATCTCGCTTATTCACCTGGGGTAAGTCTTATCTTTAACCAGGCAGGTCAATTAACATATGAAAAACGGCCGTTACCAGGCGGTTTGTATTTTCTGGGTATTTCGTCCGAGACAGAGTCGGGAATGACAGCAACCGATTTACGAGAATTAACCGTGGGGAATGAAAACCTACGCTCTGGTTTAAAGGCCTACTATGATCCCGTAAAACGTTTCCAATTCTTATATCCAGAGTATCTGATGGAGATTACGGAAGAAGGTGAACGTCTGGCGTCTCAAAACATTTCCGGAACAGTAAAATTGACCATAACCAGTTATCCTGAATCGTACCAAAAGCCGGTGGATGACCTTAAATCAAACGTGTTACGCACCTTTGGCGATGTGCAAATCCTCTATGAAGATAAGGCACCGATGGGTTCTACAGGAGCCCTATCGACGGCCTATGGTTACGAAGCTGCCGATGGTTCACATACTGGCATTTTCCTCGTCTTTTACCAAGATGAGCTAGCCTACGTGGTGGATGTCGATGGCCGGAGCGATGATGAAGCACGGATGCTGGAAACCGTTAAAATATTAAGCGATAGTTGGGTTCATCGACCAGGAGTAAGCGGCCAATTTTCTGGGGATTGGCAACCCGCTTCTGTACATGATTTTGAGCTATGGGTTCCGTCTGATTATCAATTTGTTAAACTGACAAATGAATGGCACCGGTTTAGTGGAGATGATGGGCTGACATTTATTGCCTTACGCTCCGAACCTGCGGCCGGGGGTCGAATTCTAGATAGAATGAGACATTGGTTGGAAATAGCAGTGAGAGATGTAGATGACTTTGCCTACTCCGATTTTTATACTTTAGACCTGGCAGATAATAGCTGGATTCGACTAGACTTCATTTACAAACTAATGGACGGAACGGAAATGGCTGGCAGTATCATGGCCGCGAGATTTGACGAAGATCTGCTTTTTGCCTGGGCGGAGGCGCCCGCAAAGATCTATGAAACATTTGAACGGGAGCAGTATTTATTGTCGCTGGCAAATGTACGCAGGGTAAAATAATCTTTAGAGAGAGTAGTGGCCTATCCCTGATAGAAAAGGTCAATCTTCATTCACAATGGCTATTGATCCACCTCGGCGATTATCGCCGGCGCCGACAATGCGACCGGCGATAGTTCGTGATACGCTGTGCGCGCCCCCAAAATAGATACTTCGTCTATCCCAGCGGTTAACAGGGTAACCCATTTCCTCAATTTCATTCACTGCGGCCGCATCATAGCCTAATTCGCACTGAAGAACGCCATCTTCCAGATGAACACGAGCGATATTGACAGCATCCACCAGTCGCATTTCGTAATCAAGTAGATTGCTTAAAACTTGGAGAATCGCGCTGCGAATACGAATGCTGCCGCCACTACCAACGACCAAGCGAATATTTCCATCCAATAGAACGATTGCTGGAGTCATCATTGTCGGTATCCGCTGCCCGGCGGTTCTGCTATGAAATCCGTTAGGATGAAGATCAGCCTCACCCAGGATGTTATTCGGAATGAATCCAGTTCCGGGAACAACATACCCGGCCGATTCGCCAGCAGTCGTTGTTAAGCTGACCGCCATTCCATTCCCATCAATGACGCTAATATGACTGGTATCTGGGTGAAGAGATGGTTCTGAGAGAGCTGGAAAGTGGGTTTTTCCGGCAAGTCCTTCATTCACTTCTTCAACGTAATGTTGAACGAAGCTATCAGCCAAGAAGTAGCTAATCGCATCATTTGCCGGTAATTCCTCCATTGCTCGGTCCCAAATAGGTCTGGCCCGGGTCGTGGCAGCCATGATTTCAAATAACAGACGAAGATGATCGGCTGAGCCATGTTGGAATTGACCAACGTCGAAATTGCTGAGAAGCCTGAGGGTGAAAGCCGTGAGAACGCCGCCGCTTGAACTAGGTGGGGGAAGAAGTATCTCGAACTGACGGTAATTAAAACAGATCGAGGGTAACTTACGGACCTTATAACGTTTCAGGTCTGTTGCCGTCAGCAATCCTCGATGGGCTGCCTGATCGGACAAGAGGGTCTGGGCTAACCGGCCGGTTCGGGCAAAATCAGCACCTTCTTGGGCCAGGTTGTCCAACGTACCAGCCAGATGGGGTATGAACAACTTTTCGCCCGGTTCGATGATCCGGCCTCTAGAAGCAAAGATCTCTTGCATGTCTGAAGTATGCGTATAAATCGGCTCTAGTAAATGGCATGTTTCGGCCTGGAATTGCGCTAAATGATGGCCATTTAATGCCAGACGGGTCGCTGGCTCAAGCAAAGTTGACAAAGGAAGGTTGCCATGGTCTTCAGCCATCCGGCATAAGCCGACAATGTTACCCGGCACGGCGACTGAGCCTCGACCTAGAAAAAAATCTTGGGTCGTCGGGCCGAAATCAATAGTCACTTTTTCGAAATCCAGGTCATCTAATTTTTGGCCCCCTTCTAATCCGGGCATGGAGCTAAAAAAGTCATAGGTTGTGCAGTTATAGCTTTGGTTGTCTGGTGAAGGCGTAAAGACTTGGGCGATGCCACTTCCGCCAAGATGTACGACGCCAATCTCGGCAATGAACGAGGTATAGGCCGCTGCTATTGCTGCATCGACGGCATTCCCTCCTCGTCTTAACATTTCCTTACCTGCAGCCGCA